>Ga0183096_1001173_pt1 | contig 24315 bp, 21 predicted proteins | sample Biomet5_FD_127791 | JGI IMG/M metagenome (GOLD analysis project Ga0183096, IMG submission 127791) | Microbial communities from bioreactor (seeded with sewage sludge) at LBNL, California, USA - Biofuel metagenome 5 (version 2) (version 3) | ecosystem: Engineered > Bioreactor > Anaerobic >... | reverse complement strand
ACGCGGAAGTTATAAAGAAGTATGTTGAGAATCAGGGTAAAAAATACAATCAATTGCATACTCAACAGCTTAGTTTGTGGTGATTTTTCTTTAAGATACCTCGGGGCTTGCCCCGGGGTCATTCATTCTCTCCTTACCCAATCCCACAAAGATAATAAAGAAGTGGAAAAGTTACGACAGAGACACTTCTAAAAATTAAACATAGTCCTGAATACAATGGTTATGGCGGAAACGTTGTACTCGAGAATAGTGAAGAATTATCGAAGATGATAAAATAATAAAATTAAGTTACTATAAATATAGCATTTTTAAAATTAACTATATTAGATAATCAAATGCCTGAATCCCTAAGAAACAAGACTGTATCTGGACTACTTTGGAGTTTTGTTGATAATTTTGCCAATCTTGGAATATCTTTTATTGTTGGTATTATTCTTGCTCGAATACTCGGCCCAAGGGAATTTGGACTAGTTGGGATGGTAACTATATTTATTGCAATTTCACAATCTTTTATTGATAGTGGGTTTAGTCAGGCGCTTATTCGAAAAAAAAATCCTTCTCAGGCAGATTACTCTACAGTTTTTTATTTTAATTTAGTAATTGGTATTGTATGTTTTTTGATTCTTTTCTGTTGTTCTGGCCTTATAGCCAGATTTTTTAAAGAGCCCCAATTAAAATCATTGGTGCAGGTTATAGGACTTTCATTAATTATCAATTCTTTTACCATTATACAACGTACGATTCTTACAAAAAGAATTGATTTTAAGTTGCAAACTAAGATTTCTGTTATCGCGTCTATCATATCTGGCATTATAAGTATAGGAATGGCTCTTACTGGATATGGCGTATGGAGCCTTGTAATGAAGACAATTATTTCGTATTTAATTACATCACTATTACTTTGGCTATGGAATAAATGGAAGCCTATACTAATATTTAGTTTGCAATCATTCAAGGAACTGTTTTCTTTTGGTTCTAAGTTGTTAATTAGCGGATTGATTGATACAATTTACAAGAATGTTTATTATTTAATTATTGGTAAATATTTTTCGGCACAGGAATTAGGTTATTATACCCGAGCTGATCAGTTTAATGCGTTACCTTCTTCGACGTTAACAATGGTAATCCAAAGGGTAAGTTATCCGGTTTTATCTAGCATACAAGATGACAAAGAGAGACTTAAGTATGCCTATAAAAACGTAATCCGAAGCACCATGTTTGTAACTTTTATACTAATGCTTGGAATGGCTGCAATAGCCAAACCAATGATATTGAATTTGATTGGTATAAAATGGGTCCCGTGCATCATTTATCTTCAAATGCTTTGTTTCGTTGGAATGTTCCATCCATTACAAGCATTAAATTTAAATATGTTACAAGTGCAAGGAAGAAGTGATCTCTTCCTTCGGCTTGAAATTATTAAAAAAGCATTGGCTGTGCCTGTGATAGTCATTGGAATAATTTTTGGAATAAAAACAATGATCTTTGGTATGATACTATTCGCACTTATTGCATATTATCTTAATAGTTACTGGTCGGGTAGATTAATAGGATATTCGTTTCTTGCACAAATTAAAGATATTATTCCATCTTTTCTATTGGCTGTAATAATGAATGCAGTTGTATTTTTTGAAGGATTGATTATTAAGTTGCCTATATTACCTTTGTTTATTATTCAATTGATAACTGGTGCAATATTAACTTTTGGCTTTTGTGAAGCATTCCATTTTAAAGATTACATATATATTAAAGAAATTGTTAAGGAAAAATTGTTAATGCATAAAAATAATGATAAATGAACTTAAAAATCCTATTTATGTAACTCAACCCGCCTTGCCTCCATTGGAAGAATTTACCGAGTTATTAAAACAAATTTGGGATAATAAAATACTTACAAATAACGGACCATTTCATATACAATTCGAACAGAAACTGGCAGAATATTTAGGTGTAAAATACATATCTCTATTTTCCAATGGTACACTGGCATTGATAACAGCATTACAAGCCTTATATATTACAGGAGAAGTTATTACAACCCCATTCAGTTTTGTTGCGACAACCCATTCACTTTGGTGGAATAATATCAAACCTGTTTTTGCTGATATTGAACCGGAACATTTTAATCTTGACCCGGATAGAGTGGAAGCTGCCATAACTCCCCAAACCACTGCTATTATGCCGGTTCATGTCTATGGTAATCCCTGTAAACTTGAACGTTTTCAGCAGATTGCGGATACTTATGGTCTAAAACTAATTTATGATGCAGCCCATGCTTTTGGAGTAAAAATAAATGGTGAATCCATCTTAAATTTTGGAGACCTTTCCATCCTTAGCTTTCATGCTACTAAAGTATTTAATACCATTGAAGGTGGTGCTATTGTTTGTCAGGATGAAAAAACTAAAAAGCGCATTGATTACCTTAAAAATTTTGGATTTACAGGAGAGACTACCGTAATAGAACCGGGTATTAATGCCAAAATGAATGAAATGCAGTCTGCTTATGGCTTGCTACAACTGAAATATGTGAATGAATATATTGCTAAACGGAAGGCTGTTGCTGATTTATATAGAAAACAACTAAAAAGTATCGCTGGTATATCATTCCAAGAAGATATGTTTGGGATGCAGCACAATTATGCCTACTTTCCCATTTTAGTTAATGCAAAAGTTTTTGGTAAAACACGGGATGAACTATATGAAGAATTAAAACAAAATAACATCTTCGGAAGGAGATATTTTCATCCACTCATAACACATTTTCCAACATATTTAGGATTGCCTACGGCTAAACCAGCAAATTTGCCAGTCGCAGAAAAGGTTGCAGAGCAAGTAATTTGTTTGCCAATTTATCCATTGCTTTCAATTTATGATCAGGAGTGTATAATTAATGTTATAAGAAATTCTTGTAGCCGGAGCTAAAGGACATGCCAAAGAAATTCTTGAGGTGTTTTATCAAAATGATGAAATGGAAGGCCTTTGTTTTTTTAATGATATTTTTGAAGATATTAAAGGCCGTCTATTTGGTAAATTTCGAATTATTAGACATTTAAATGAAGTACAAAAGCTTTTTAAAAATAATCCTGAATTTGTACTTGGACTAGTTAGCCCTAAATTAAGAAAATTGCTCTCTGATAAATTAATAAAGCAAGGTGGTAAAATGGTTCCAATAATAGCTAAATCTACATGTATTGGTCATTATGATGTTCACCTCAGAGATGGAATAAATATTATGCACAGTGCAATGATTAGCAATAACGTATATATTGGAAATGGGACGCTCATAAATGCATATGTTAGTATACATCATGATGTTATTATTGGTGATTATTGTGAAGTTTCTCCTCATGCCGTTATATTAGGGGGATGCAATATTGGTAATTTTTCATCAATTGGTAGTAATGCGGCTATATTACCAAATATCAATATTGGCAATAATGTAATTGTATGAGCTGGGGCAGTGGTTACTAAAGATGTTTTGGATAATTGTATAGTTATAGGGGGCCCAGCTCGAGAGATGAAAAATTAATAAGTTTAAGATAATTAAAAGCCGATAACAAGTATGATAATTGCAAAAAATAAAAACCTAAGTAATCAGAACAAAATAATGATGTATATTTTGTAATATGGAATAAAGTTTGTACATTTGTCTCGATATGAGATATATAATACTAAAGACAGAGGAAATAGGAGCATTAGGGCAACTTTATAAATATAGTGCTAATAAAACAGTGAGAAAGCGTAGTCAATGCATACTTTTATTCCATCAAAAGCGAACGATAATCGATTTATCGGGTATTTTTGGAGTAAGTCGCAGAACAATTGAACGTTGGTTTGACGGTTGGAATAAAAATGGTATTGATTCTCTTTCCATACTGCCAGGCAGAGGAGTTAAAACCCGTCTAAAAGGATATGAGGAAGAAATCGCTCAATAATTAGAGATTCACAGTAGAAATCTAAAAAATGTCCTGCTTTATTTTAAGCAGGAACACAATATTATAATCTGCAAAAAGACTTTGCAGAATTTTTTAAAAGATATTGGACTATAGTTGGAAAAGAACTCGACTGTCTTTAAAGAGTAAACGTAACAAGGATGAATTTGAACTTAAACAAGGACAAATAGAAAGTCTTAAAAAATTAGAAGATAGCGGATACATTAATCTTTATTATGGAGATGAAAGTCATTTTGGGCTTACACCTAATGTTCCGTACGCATGGCAGAAAAAAGAGAATCCGATATTACTACCTGCAGCTAAAGGAAAGTTCTTAAATGTTGTGGGTTTAATGAATCGAAAAAACAATCTGTTTTTTGAAGTACTTGAAACGACATTCAATACTGATAAATTTATCTGTTTTATGGATAATTTTACCAAACAAACTGTTAAAAAGGCAGTTGTGATATTAGACAATTCTCCGATTCATAAATTAAAAAAGTTCATGGCCAAAATAGAAGAGTGGAAAGAAAATGATGTATTGATTTTCTTTTTACCTCCATATTCTCCAGAATTGAACTTGATCGAAATTCCATGGAGAAGAATCAAACATCAATGGATACCTTTCAATGCCTATCTCTGTTTTCAAAATCTCAAAGAACGTTTGAAATATATACTGAATAACTTTGGCAAAAAATACGACATTATATTTTAGCCATTACTATGGGTTTTCTTGTCGTGTTTTGTCATTTGAGTAATATTATTTGCATTGGTATAAAATAATAGAATACCTGAGTTCGGGTTAAGCGGCGAGAAATAATTGTTGCTTATAAGCCTCGATGGTTTTTGGGTCGGTTTCTTGAATATCGGGTTTGATAGATGGTTTTTTGGGAAAGAAAGAGTAAGCAGCAAGGGCGCTCATAATATTGAGTAAAAATCCACTAATGGAACGGTGTCTGGTATGTTCAATCTGACAAATATTTTTCAGTTCATCATTTATCGTTTCGATAACAGAGCGTTTACGCAACAAAAGTTTTTCTTCATTGCTTAAAGCTTTTGTTTTCATGTTTTTCTTAACTGCTGTGATAAGTTGAATTCCATCACTAAAAAGAATATCACTTAGGACTTTTGAAATATAACCTTTATCGCCAAAAAGTTTACCAAAGATTTCTTTTGTCATTTGTGTAATTACCTTTGCATTCTGATCATCTACGTTTCCCTTTGTGAGATAAAATGATAGAATTTCTCCTTTATCGTTGATAATTAAATGAAGTTTAAATCCGTAAAACCAACCCATTGTTGATTTCCTGACTTCTGCTATGCCTTTGAATGTTTTGTTTCTCTTAATCCTTTTGTTGTGACAAACCCTTAACACGGTCGAATCTATAAAACTAATGCCTGTGCATTTGCCGTTACATTCATAATGTATAAAAAGCATAAATGCAAGTGCACATCTATGGCTTAATTCAATAAATCGGTTATAGGAGACAAGTCCTGGAAAATCGCCCGTGAGGTGCTTGATGACGTAATTAATATAGAAATGCTTGAAATTCCTGAATTGCCCTCCATGAAAACAAATAAGCAAGGTAATAACTTCAGAATCACAAAGTCCTGTTTTTCTATTTCTCACATTTCTAGTTGAAGGACTCTCAAGTTGTATTTTTTTTATCTGGTCTTCAAAAATTTTACAAAAATTGTCAACCGTAACAAAAGTTTCTATAATTTTATCCTGTAGCATTGTTATTCTTTTTTTGTTTGTTGGAACCATAAAATTAAGAAAAACAATGCTACTATTTATCTTTATATCAATAATTTATTAACATCCCTTTGTTCATATCCTTAACCCGAACTCAGGTTAGAATAGTTAATCATTTCCGTTAAAGCATGAGTATATCTTTAGAAAACAAATCAGACAAAAATCCGATTAAGCTGTTGCATCTTTACTCAGAAGATATTTTTAAAAAGTATATTTGTTTAACATTTGAAAATAAAACATTTTCAAATGATTATATTTTTATAAAAAATATTTATAAAAAAATTAATTTTGATGACTATGCTATAGTTTTTGTTCACTCTTTGAATTCTGATATGGTTAACTATTTGAATAATAATATAATAAATATTCCTGTTGTTTGGTTTTTTTATGGAGCTGATGGTTTTGTATTAGGTAAATTCTATAATATTTTTTTAGAAAATAAGACCAAATTTTTACGTGCTAGATTAGAATTCAAATTTGGTTTTAGACGCGGTTTTTTGCAACTCATTAAATGTGTTTTTCCATTACTAATGGATAAAACAAAAAAAAACAAGCTGCTTTTAAAGCAAATTAATAAATTCCGGTTAATTGTTCCAGTAATGCCCAATGACTTTTTGTTATTGAAAGAAAATTACCACATTACTTCGGAATGCTTTCATTTAAATTATATTAATCCAGTTTTTCTTGAAAATACAACAAATGAAATTACTGGCAATAATATTTTATTAGGAAATTCTGCTAGCTTTGCCAATAACCATATTGAAGCAATTGATATTCTATCAAAAATGGAACTCTTAAATAGAAATATAATTATTCCATTAAATTATGGAAATAGTGAAATACGTAATTATATTTCGACGTATGCAAAAAAAAGATTAGGAGAAAATCATATAGAGGTACTCGAAACGTTCATTCCATTTGATGAATATCATAAAATCATTTTATCATGTGATGTGGTTATTATGAATCACAAAAGGCAGCAAGCTTTGGGAAATATTGTACAAGCCTTAATTAGTGGGGCACACCTTTTTTTAAACTCTTCATCACCCATATTTCAATTTTTAACTGAAAATGATTTTTATGTAACTGCTTTTAACGATAAATCTATCATATCTGGACTTGAATATGATAAAAAAATTCACAATTATTATAAAACCATAAAAATATTTGGACCTGAAAAACAAAGGAAAAGTATAAAATTATTGATTAATAAAGTTATAGAAAAAGAATGATATTGTTAATGATAAATAACATAATGTAATATGTATAAATGTGTATTCCGGGCTTTACAATGTTTTATTTGTCACAGATATTTTAATTCACTAGTATTGCATTATAAGTTGAATAAATTCAGTTGATTATAATGATCATTGATTTCAATGTTCTTTGAAAAGTTTGTAAAAAGCTCATTTAAAGGTGTTTTATCGAATACAGATACGCTAATAATTTGTGAGATTTCGTACAGAGTTAATGGAGTTTTAAGCTGTTTTTTGGCATAAGCAATCAACAAATAAGTGCTGATTGCAATCCAAACTTGGGTCTTTACACAATTTGCAGAAGTATCCCAAAAGGTCTCTATTCGTAAATGTTGTTTTATCCATTTGAAAAATAATTCTATTTGCCAACGATGTTTATATAGTAAAGCAATCATCAGAGCATCAACTTCAAAATTATTGGAAATAAAAACGAATGTTTTTCTGCCTTCTTTATCATAGAATTTCACCCTTCTTAATTTCTTCGGATAGAATCTTGAACTTTTGTTGCCCTTGAGTTTTATTATCTGGTCGCATCGTAAACCAGTTGACTTGTCAACATTTAACGCACTAACCCGTTTGAAACTCAAATTGCTTTTTGCTTTGGTAACGAAAAAAGCTATATTCTTTTCTATATTGAATAATCTTTCAAAATCAATGTACCCTTTATCCATTATATAGAAAGCATCCCTTTCAATATTAATTAAATCTAATGCATTAATATCATGCATCTTTCCATTACTGATATAAATAGATACCGGACTCCCCATAAATCAAGAAGCGTATGTAGTTTAACAGCTCCTTTGTGCTTACGAAACTTTGCCCATTTAAAAAGGTTTAAACATAAGTCTATAGTAGTTGAATCTAATGCATAAACAGTGTTTTTTTAATCCAGATCAAAATCGTTTTCATTTTGGTATAGTGGCCGTACAAGTTGAATCAGATATTTTGCAAAGTCGGCATATATACGCCAATCTCTGTTTTCATTAGCTCTTGTTAATGTCGAGTGAGAAACAAGTTTCTTAATACCAAGATGATAAATTTTATTATCTTGGACTCTCAAACAAGTAATGATGTCCCGGATACTTTCTCTTTGGGTAAGTTGACCAAACATCATCGAAAGAAATTAGCTCCAGCAATTAAATTCCTGAACTTTATAATCCCCTTGATAACGTAAAACACATTTATCAAATTCATAGCGACTAACCAATGAAACTAATTGAGCAAAAACAAACTTTCCTTTATTCACGATTTTTTTTTGGCGAATCTATCGTGAATTGAAATCAAAAAATCAAAGAACGCTTATAATCTATTGAATTTATATTTGTTATTGAAAATTTTTAAAAAATAATGCAATACTAGTGGAAAAATCTTTCTTTTTGAAAGTTTAGCCCATAATTTGATATTGAAGGTGTTAATTATGCTCATTGTATGTGATTTATTTATGATGTTTTGGATGAAATTCATTCTTGAATCTAATTGCTCACTTATTTCAACTATTAAATACAATAAATTATGTCAACATTTATTTTAGATATTACGCTAAACAATCACAATAATTTTTCTGGAGATACGGCGTTTTTTATTGAATATTGTACTTCAGCTAAATTCAAAGATGATAAGGTTAATTATCAAAATAATAAATATTTTATACTATTAGATGGAATTGTGCTTAATAAAAAACAACTTTTAGATCAATATGGTCAGTCAAATTGGTCTGAATTTCTTGTTAAAACATATCAGAAAAACGGGAATCAGTTTTTTAAAGAGTTAAATGGCTCCTATTATGGCTTTCTATTTGATAAAGAAGAAAAAAAATGGATTATTTTTTCTGATCAAATTAGTAGCAAACCTGTTTATTTTACTGAATTTAAAAACCATATTTGTTTTTCAAATACTTTTACGGACATTGTTGATTATCTTAAACAAAAAAAACAAAAAATAACCTTAAATGAACAGGCTGCTTACCTTTTGCTTTCGTATGGTTATGTTTTTGAGGATATCACCATTACTAATGAGATTAAACGGTTGATGGTTGGTTATTATGCTGTTATTCAAAATGATAAATTTCAACTTGAAAAATTTTATACACTTACAAACAATCCAATAGAAATATCGGAAAGAGAAGCAATTGAAGCGATTGATAAACGCTTCAGAGAAGCTGTAAAACTTGCTTTTGACAAAGACCGGGAATATGGTTATCAACATTTAGCCACTTTAAGTGGTGGTCTTGATTCCCGTATGACGGTTTATGTGGCTCACGATTTAGGCTATACTAGCCAGTTAAACCTTACATTTTCTCAAAGCAATTACTTGGACGAAACTATTGCCAGGCAAATTTCTGCTGATTTAAAACATGAATGGCTGTTTAAAGCATTAGATAATGGTGTTTTTTTAGAAAACATCGATGAAATAACCAAAATAACGGGAGGGAATGTCCAATACTCTAGTTTGGCACATAGTATGAGCCTGTATAAATATCTTAATTTTAATAATCTGGGAATAATGCATACCGGACAATTGGGAGATGTAGTTATTTCGACTTTTTATTCAAGTTTAAATGCAAAGAAAAAATTTACTTTTGGCGATGGAGCATATTCTTCTGTTCTATTATGTAAAACAGGAATTAAATCATTTAATATAGATTATCCAAATGAAGAAATCTTTAAAATGTATATAAGGGGTTTTTATGGAGCAAATCAAGGGTTATTAGGAATCATGAATTACTCCGAAACCCATTCTCCTTTTTACGATATTAGCTTTATGGAATTTTGTTTAAGTCTTCCTTTAAAACTACGATTTAATCATTACTTGTATAAAAAATGGATATTGAAAAAATATCCACAAATTGCATCATACATTTGGGAAAAAGAAAAAGTCCCCATTAATTATCAATATTGGATAAAGGTTAAAAATAAGCGATTACCCTTAAAAGAAATCCCAACAAAAATACAGTCAATATTAGGCTATGAAAAGTATGGATTTGTAACAAAAAATAATATGAATCCACTTGAGTATTGGTATCAAACAAATAATCAACTTAAATTCTTTATGGACAACTATTTCAAAGAAAAAATTTATTTGCTTGATGATTTCCCTGAATTAAAAATTGATTGTAAAAAACTGTATTGTAATAGTAACGGTTTAGAAAAGATTCAAGTTTTATCTTTACTTGCTTGGATGAAACTTTCTGCCAAGTAAAGAACATAAGTATATGCACTTTGTGTAAATAAAAATTGGGAAAATTGTTTCAAAGATGAATAAATATCAATCAATAGATATAAATAAGGCAAAGTATTTTACAATAACTACAAAAATTGTAATAATATTTGCTATTATTTCAACAATGGTAACATTTATTCAAAGAGATAAGTCACCCAATGGATATGAAAATATGTGGCTGTTACCCTTATCATATGGTATTCTTTTTTATTGTACGAAAATTAGGCAAACATTCTTTAAATATATAGGAATATCTATTTTAAATTTAATATTATTTGTCCGCTATCTTATTCTTCCTATATTTTCCTCTCTTACTGGATTGTATTTTCACTCTTTTGCTATCAGGACAGATGGCTATGTTAATTCTTTATCAATCTTGTTGATGATTTACGAAATGATTTGCATTTTTTTAGTACTCCATTATGCTATTAAAAGATTAGATAGGCAGCAAATAAAAATGTATAATGATATTAAATTAGTATGTGATACAAATTTTGGGGTGTATAAAGTGGCAATCTTAATTGGGATAGTCTCTTTTTTATATATTCCTGAAATACAAGAAAGGACAAATTTCTTATTAGTAAATGATTTTCAATATAATAATTTAAATGCAATTTCATATGTTGGTTTTTTGTTTACAACTAATGCATTGAAAGTGTTTTTTTTATTTATTTTATCTATAAGATATGAAAAACGTAGAAAAGGGTATAAAAAAAATCAATTTCTAATTTTATTCTTTGCATTTTTAAACATTAGTGTTTTTTGGAGCACTAATAGACTGACTATTGTAGCTCAAGGGTTAGCAACTATAGCTATTTTGAAAGCTTCAAATATGATTAACAGAAAGCTTTCGTACATATTAATAACAATAACAATTTTAATTGTACTATCACTTTCTTCTTATCGTTGGTTTGGTTATGGGAAACTAAATACTTTCTATGACGATTCAGGATATTATTTTGATGATAATCAAATGACATCAAACTATTTACAAGCATATTTTGGCGGACCACACTTAATTTCCACAGCTATAAATACGAAAGAAAAACAATCATTTGGGACTAAACTTGAAGCCTTCCCGAATGAGATTTTTAGCTCAATTCTTTTTGTTAGACAGCTTATTCCTCTAAGTGAAAATTCTTCAACCAAGAGTTTTAATAAAAAATTTGGCTTTTCAGAAAGTACAAGTATGATTTTACCGACACTAGGACAAAGCTATATGTATTTTGGCATATTCGGTGCCCCCCTTTTATCTGTTATATTTTGTTTGTTTTTATATAAAGCAGAGAAGGCAATAATTAAGTGTAAAAATATAGGGGAAAGGTATGCATATTATATATTGGTTATATGGTTGGCTTTTTTTCCTATGCAAAATCTCAACATCGTATCGGCTTCATTTTTTAATGTGTTTTTACCATTTTATTTAATTGTGGTTGCCAACAAAAGATTTAAAATAGGTTAAATGGCTGTTCAACATGTCCTTTGAATATTTTTAATCAAAAGAATTCCTAGGGGCTTGCCCCGGGGTAAAAGAGGGTAGTTTGAAGTCTAAGATTTTTGATAGGCTTGAAAAGCGTAAATTTGCTGAATGGATGAACATATCTACAAACGGCATAACAAAACACTTCTTCTGTATCATTTGGTTTTTCCGGTGAAATATAGACGGAAGGTGATAAGTGGGCCGATCGGTGAGGCGATTAAAGAGATCAGTCTGGAGATTGGTGATCGTTTTGAAATTGAGTTTGTTGAGATTGGCATAGATGAAGACCACATTTATTTTTTGGTTCAAGGGGTACCGATGATGTCTGTAGAACAGATGATAAGGATCATAAAAAGCATCACAGCCCGAGAGATTTTTCACAGATTTCGAGAAGTGAAGAAAGCATTGTGGGGTGGCAATTTCTGGACAAGTGGATACTATGCGAATACGGTTGGTCAATATGGCAACGCGGAAGTTATAAAGAAGTATGTTGAGAATCAGGGTAAAAAATACAATCAATTGCATACTCAACAGCTTAGTTTGTGGTGATTTTTCTTTAAGATACCTCGGGGCTTGCCCCGGGGTCATTCATTGCGTGTTCTATTTGCGTAATTTTTGTATTGTTCCAGTAAACTAATTTTAAGAATAATGCATATTTATTATTTTCATTATGTTTCTGACGCACCAGATTTAGGTGTTTCAAAAAAAATTAATGCTCAACTTATAGCATTTCAGAAAGCTGGTTTTAAAACAAGTGAAATAGCAATAAAGAGAGATTTACATGATAGCCTTTTTACAAAAGCTATTCGCCATCTTCTACCGGGAAGTATAGATGAAAATCTGAAAAGTATCAAAGAAAGCGTCTTTTATATAAGAGGTAACCTAGCTGATGCTTATTATTATAATTTGTATAAAACTTTGAGAGCAAACAATAATATAATTATTGTTGAAGTACCAACTTTCCCATTTAAAGATGAATGCAAAGGTTTACAACGGTTACAATATTATTTACATCTTTGTTGGATTGGATTAGTAAAGAAATATATTAATTTCTATGTTGGTATTTCCACTAATCAAAATATTTATGGAGTTGAAACAATTTCTATTGACAATGGTATTGCTGTAAGCAAATACGCATTAAAAAAGAAATTAGAATTGCGAAACACAATTAATGTAATTATGGTTGCCCATTTTCATAGCTTTCATGGTGTTGACAGATTTATTCAAGGATTAAGAGACTATTATAAAAATGAAATTGATAAAAAAGTTATTTTGCATCTTGTTGGAGATGGCGATGTTTTGAATAATTTACATAAAATGATTGATACCTATCAATTAGAAGACAAATGTATTTTCTATGGTAGAAAAACTGGTGTTGAATTGGACAGTATTTATGACAATATGCATATTGGATTGGCTTCTATTGGATTGCATAGAATAAATCTATTTAAAGCTTCTGTATTGAAATCAAGAGAATATAGTGCTAGAGGCTTACCATTTGTAACAAGTGTTGAAATATCTGATATGCCAAAGAATTTTAAGTATGTAAAGTATTTACCTGCTGATGAATCACCGATAGATATTTCTGATGTGGTAAAATTTGCAGAAAAAGTATATTCTGAAGTCGATTTTCAACTAAAATTACGAAAATGGGCTGAAGAAAATTTATCATGGGAAATAAAAATGGATCCTGTTGTTAGAAAAATTAAATCATTAACAGGCATTTCTTTTTTATAAAATATTATTTTATACTGCAAACTTCATTTGATGAATATTATATTTATTGGGCAGTTACTATTTTATTTATTCAAGTAAATAGATTATGAATGATTATTTTATATAAATAATAATGATCAATCCAAATATAAATTAAAAACGGAAAATTGTTGAATTGTGGCTTACTTTATAGGTAGAATTACTGCTAAGAGACAAATAAAGTACCTTTAATAAATTTTATTAAAATAAATTATGAGAACTTTAATAAACTTTTCAACACTTAAATCTGGTGGTGGTCAGAACGTGGCTCTCAATTTTTTAACGGAATTTATTAATAAATTTTCTAAATGTGACAATTATTATTTTTTTGTAGCAAGGAATTCTGACATTCACTATTTTCTTATTAGTAAAAATCAAACGAATTATATAGTTCTTCCAGGAAACCCCTTAAAAAGAATATTGTATGAAATATTCCTAAGTAGGGCTGTGCTTAAAAAATTAAACATTGACATTATATATAGTTATTTTGGATTTGGACTATTTCCCAAGAAGTATTTACAAATTACTGGGTCTGTTGATTCAAATCTGTATTATCCAGAAATTGACTTTTGGAAAGGCAATAAAGGATTAAAGCTTTGGACTAAGAATATTATTGATAGATATAGAGTCTATGGCGTTAAGAGATGCAGCGCGATTATTTTTGAAAATAAAATATTAGAAGACAAATATCATCTTCTTTTCAAAAAAAGTAAACCGACCACAACAATATTTCCTTCAATCAGCGTTGACTATCCTACTGTGCAATATCAAATCCCTATCATAAAAAGCGGAATTTCCAAAATTGGTTTGTTTTTATGCGGTTGGCATTATAATAAAAATGTTATGATTATTCCCGAAATTGCTTATAGTTTAAAAAAATCAAATATTCCATTTCATTTTATTCTTTCAGCACCTCTGGATGGTTCGCGAATGCATATAAAGTTTAATAAATTGGTTAAGAAACTTGATGTCGCCGAGATGATAAGTGTTATTGGTCAAGTTAAAAAAGAAATGCTAGCTTCTTTATATCATCAGATTGATTTTGTTTTTTTATTAAGCAAATTAGAAAGTTTTAGTAATAATATTATTGAAGCGTTTTATTTTAAAAAGCCTTTAATAGTTTCAGATGAACCATGGTCTCACTATATATGCGGAAAAGCAGCTCATTATGTTGAAAGAGATAATCCGGTGCAAATTGCATCAAAAATAGCTGAATTAATTGATAATCCTGGGCTTATTAGTACAAATGCTTGCATGGGGCTCCAAGAATTAAAGAAATACCCAAGTGTTGAGGAAAAGATGAATCTTGAATTTAGTTTTATAAGACAGGTTTATGAAGGCTATAATTAAATCATTTTTGGTTGTCTCATATGAGACAATAATGTCGATAGTGTTTTCTCTTCCTCGCTATACAATTTTTCTTTTTTTTAAAAGAAATTTTCTTCGAATGATGGGGGCAAAAATAGGTTATGGTGTAATAATATATCCTGGTGTATGGATTTCGCCAGGAAAAAACCTTGTTGTTGAAGATTGTGTAGATTTGGCAAAAGATGTATTAATTACAACTGGTGGTGGAGTTTTTATTGGTAAGAGAACTCTAATTGGATACCGAACTCAAATTCTATCGGCAGATCATAAAATACCGCCTCGTGGTGAGCCTTTTCCAGTTTCAGGAGACAAATATTCTCCAATTAGAATTGAGAATGATGTTTGGATAGGAGCTAACTGTATAATAACATCGGGTATTACGATTGGCGAAGGAGCAGTAATTGCCGGAGGTAGCATTGTAACTAAGAATGTTGAACCATATGCTATTGTAGGTGGTAACCCCGCCAAATTAATTAGAATGAGAAATTGATTTTTCCCAGTGGGAAAGAAAATAGCTTAAAATAATAGATGTATTAAAATGAGAAATTATATTGTTTGTACTAACTGTGTAATGGATACAACTGATTCAAAAATTACATTTGACTCTAAAAATATTTGTGACCATTGCAATACGTTTTATAATCAAATTCAACCCAATTGGCATCCCAATGAACAAGGTGAAAGAGAACTTCAAAAAATTGTTGAAAAGATAAAAGAAGTCGGAAAAGGAAAAGATTTTGATTGTATTTTAGGCATGAGTGGGGGCATTGACAGTTCTTATTTACTATACCTTGCCAAGGTTAAACTCGGATTAAGGCCACTAGTTTTTCATGTGGATGCGGGTTGGAATACACAGCTTGCTGTAAACAATATCGAAAGACTTATCGATAAGTTAGGTTTGGATTTATACACCCACGTGATTGACTGGGAGGAAATGAAAGACTTGCAATTAGCATATTTTAAATCGGGCGTGCCACATATAGATGTTCCGCAAGACCATGCCTTTTTTGCCACTATGTATCATTTTGCAGCAAAGTATAAAATAAAACATATTTTAACCGGAGGTAATTACTCTACCGAATGTGTACGAAATCCCATGGAATGGATGTATTTTCAATCGGATTCAATTCAACTAAAGGATATTCATAATAAATTTGGTTCTAAACCACTAAAAAATTTTCCGGTAACTAATGTATTATGGCATAAGCTTTATCTGCCTTATTTTAAAGGGATAAGGGTCTATCGTCCGCTTGACTATATGCCTTACAATAAAAAAGATGCTATGCAATTTTTGATGGATAAATTTGGTTGGCAGCCCTATCCACAAAAACATTTTGAGTCGCGTTTTACTCGTTTTTATGAAAGTTATTGGTTACCTGAACGTTTTGGATATGATACCCGTAAAGTTCAATATTCAAGCCTCATTTTAACTGGTCAAATGACCCGTAAAGAAGCTTTGGAAAAACTAAAACAACCAGCCTATGATCCGGAAACTATCCATCAGGATTTTGAATTTATTGCCAACAAACTGGGTATTACTAAGGAAGAGTTGAAAGGTTATATGGATATGCCTAAAAAAACATATAGGGATTACAAATCGCAGGAGAATATCTATATGTTGGGAGCAAAAGTCATGCGAATGCTGGGTCTGGAAAAAGGAGGGAAACGATGATAACAATAGTTGATTATGGCTGTGGAAACATCAACGCCTTTGTAAATGTTTACAAGCGACTGAATATTGAATCTAAAATTGCCAGAACAGCTTCAGATCTTGAAGATTGCGAAAGAATTATACTCCCGGGAGTTGGCTCATTCGATCATGTGATGAAACAATTCAATGCATCAGGAATGCGTGAGATGGTTGAAAAAAAAGTTTTAGAAGATGGCGTCCCTGTAATTGGGATTTGTGCCGGAATGCAAATACTGGCACAAAGCAGCGAAGAAGGGACACAAGCAGGTCTGGGATGGATCGATGGTCAGGTAAAAAAAATTGATATTTCTCAAATAACCTATAAAACCAAACTTCCTCACATGGGTTGGAATGAAATCTATCACAATGGGGACTTCTTATTCAAAGACATAGAGAAGAATGCCCGTTTCTATTTTGTACATTCCTACTATTTCGAATGTGATTCGAAGGAAAATTCAATAGCTACTACAACTTATGGAAAGGTATTTACGTGTGCTGTAAACAGGAATAATATTTACGGGGTACAGTTCCATCCGGAAAAAAGTCATCAGAACGGGCAACAATTACTTAAAAATTTTGCAAATCTTTAATCATGTTACAACCCAGAATTATCCCATGCTTACTAATTCATAATGAAGGATTAGTAAAAACAGTTCAATTTAAAGATGGCAAATATGTGGGAGACCCGATTAATGCGGTCAAAATTTTCAACGAAAAAGAAGTAGATGAACTAATTGTCCTGGATATTGATGCTACGCGGTTAAACAGGGAACCTAATTATAAACGCATTGAGAACCTGGCACTGGAATGCAGGATGCCGTTATGTTACGGCGGAGGAATCAAAACCAGGGATCATGCATTAAAAGTATTTGGGTTGGGTGTTGAAAAAATTGCCATCAGTTCCATCGCGATTGAAAAACCGGAGATCATCTCCGAAATTGCACAAAGTGTCGGAAATCAAAGTGTGATTGTCGTTATTGATTTGAAAAAGAAACGTTTTTCCAGTAAATATGAACTTTGTACACATAATGGAACGATAAAAACAGGAATAGATTCGGTTGAATTTGCAAAAAAAGCGGAACAGTTAGGGTGTGGCGAAATTGTCATTAATTCTATTGATAAAGATGGGATGATGAATGGCTACGACTTTGATATCATTGATAAAATAAGAGAAGTAATTTCCATACCGATAACTGTTTTAGGAGGCGCAGGCACCCTCGAAGATATTGGAAAAGTTATCACCCGACATGGCATTATTGGAGCTGCAGCAGGGAGTATTTTTGTTTTCAAAGGCAAATACAAAGCTGTACTCATTAATTATCCAAACCCTAAAGAAAAAGAAGAATTAATCAAGAATTATTTTCCGCAATGAAACAAATCATACAAGACCTCAAAAACGGTAAAACCATATTAGAAGATGTTCCTTCTCCCCAAGTAAAAGCCGGAACACTGTTGATCAAAACAATCTGTAGTTTGGTTTCGTTGGGCACAGAGCGCATGCTGGTCGAATTCGGAAAAGCCGGGTTTATCGAAAAAGCCCGGCAGGAACCGGACCGGGTAAAGCAGGTTCTCGATAAGATGAAAGCTGAAGGCATATTACCGACACTTGAAGCGGTCTTTAATAAACTTAACCAACCATTGCCACTGGGCTATTGTAATGTTGGCATAGTGGAAGAAGTAGGCAAAGGGATTCATGGTTTTTCAGTCGGCGACCGCGTCGCCTCCAACGGGAACCATGCAGAATATGTTTGTGTTCCGGAAAACCTGTGCGTCAAGATTCCGGATAATGTTACAAACGAGGATGCTGTCTTCACTGTCATCGGATCAATTGGGTTAGAAGGCATCCGGCTGATTAATCCCACAATGGGAGAAACTATGGTTGTTATTGGTTTGGGCCTTATTGGCCTTGTGACGGCAGAACTGCTGAAAGCCAATGGCTGCAGGGTTGTAGGTTATGATTTCGATCAGAGCAAAGTTGATATTGCGGTCAGCAAAGGAATCATTGCTTTTAATCCCGATCAGGGAACTGATCCGGTACAGTTTGTACGCCAGTTGACCAATGAGATTGGCACAGATGGAGTAATTATCACCGCGTCTAATAAATCCGATGAAATAATTCACCAGGCAGCCGAGATGTGTCGTCAGCGAGGGCGTATTGTACTGGTCGGCGTTATCGGGCTCAACCTGCGCAGGGATGATTTTTACAAGAAAGAACTATCATTTCAGGTTTCATGCTCCTATGGCCCGGGGCGCTATGATGAAAATTACGAACAGAGGGGGCAGGATTATCCGATCGGTTATATAAGATGGACCGAGAAAAGAAATTTTGAAGCCATTCTGCATGCTATTTCAGAAGGAATACTCGAAGTCAATTCACTTATTACAGAACGTGTGCCTCTGTCGGAGTACGAAAAAATATATGGCGACATGCGTAAAACCGGATCCGTAGCATCAATTCTTATGTATCCGGAAAGGCAGGGGGCTTCAGACAAACAAATCATTATATCTCAGTCAGACTTCAATAAAGGAAAAGGCATTTTCGGTATCATCGGCGCAGGAAATTTCACTTCTTCCACTATAATACCTTCCATGAAAAAAGTCGGAGCACAAATGAAGATGATTGCCAGTGCAAAAGGCTTGTCGGCTAAGATCATGGCTAAAAAAGGTGGTATTCCGGTTGCAACGTCCGATTACGTAGAAATATTAAATGATTCTGAAATTGATACTGTTCTGGTGACAACACGACACAATCTTCATGCATCTATGGCTATTGCTGCACTCAGAGCGGGGAAAAATGTATTTGTTGAGAAGCCATTATGTCTGAGCAATGATGAGTTGGAACAGATTATCGATGAAAAGCGGAATGCAATGGTTGTGGTTGGATTTAACCGTCGCTTTGCGCCACTTGCACAAATAATGAAAAAGCATTTGGGCGATGGCCCAAAAAATATTGTAGCAACAATGAATGCTGGGTACATTCCGGCAAATGCCTGGGTTCATGATCTGGAAGTCGGCGGTGGCCGAATTATTGGGGAAGCCTGCCATTTTATTGACTTGTGTACCTATTTGGCAGGCAGCAAAGTGAAATCGGTCTGTATGAACAGTATGGGTGCGAATCCTCAGGAGAATACCGATAATGCAAGTATATTTCTAAAGTATGAAAATGGCACCAATGCGGTGATTAATTATTTCGCTAATGGAAGTAAATCTTATTCAAAAGAGCGCATTGAAGCATATTGCCAGGAAAAAGTGCTTGTCATTGATAACTGGCGTATCCTGAAAGGATATGGAACCAAAGGATTCAGCAGGAAGAAATCCAGACTGGATAAAGGTCATCGTAATCAGTTTCAATTGTTGGTGGATTCTGTAAAAACAGGAAGCCCGATCATTCCGTTTGATGAAATTGTGAATACGACAAGAGCAAGTTTTGCTGCAATAAAAAGTCTAAAGGAGGGGCGTTGGATTGAGATTGACTGAGTTGATCTAAGATACATCACCATATTATTAATATGAATTACAGAAGTTCCTTGTTTCAGAAGTTTTTATTGATACTTCGTACCTTACGTTATCTTAGTTTCCGGCAATTATTTTTTCAATTGTGGTATAAAGTACGAAATCTTCTTTTCAGGAACGATTGTATCCTGATAGCCTCCAACCCTGTTTCATGCCCCGAATCAGGGTTGAGTGTTTATTGCAGTTTTATAGATTATTATACTGCATTTATTCCACCATTAACATTTCAATTTCTAAACCTCAGGCATTCCTTTTCCGATACTATTAACTGGAATTATGCTGAAAAACAGAAACTTTGGGTCTATAACCTTAATTATTTCGATTTTTTACATCAGCCTGATATGTCAGGAGAAATCGGGTTGCAACTCATTTATGATTATGTTGCCAACTTTAATGATGTTAAGGTTGGAAAGGACCCATATCCTACCTCGCTACGCATTATCAACTGGGTGAAGTTTTATCTGAATTGCAATCTTTACGACACGTTGATATTCAGTTCTATAAGGGAACAGACACGCTTCCTGTCGAAAAATCTGGAATATCATATTCTGGCCAACCATCTTCTGGAGAATGCTTTTGCATTGGTCGTCGGTTCTGCATTCTGCAACGAAACCAGGTTGTTTCAAAAAGGGTGGAAACTGTTGGAAGGGCAACTTAATGAGCAAATACTTTCCGATGGTGCACATTATGAACGCAGTCCGATGTATCATCAGATAATTCTCGTCAGGCTGCTGGATACAATAAACCTGATGAAAAGCCGGTCCGGATATCAGCCTTTTGTTGATTTCATGACAAAAAAGGCTCAAATGATGCTGGGATGGCTTATGGAAATTACCTCGTCAGGTCGGTTATTCCCTTTGTTCAAAGATTCAGCTCATGGAATTGCACCCACCACCGGCCAAATCCTTCATTATGCTGAACGTCTTTTGATTACTCCTCTAAAGATTGAATTACGAGATTCCGGTTATCGAAAATTCTGCGGGGATGACTATACTCTTTTATTAGATGTCGGAGAGATTACCCCTTCTTATCAGCCCGGACATTCTCATGCCGATACATTTAATTTTGAGTTATGGGTAAGAGGCTCGCAATGTATTGTCGATACCGGTATTTCCACTTATAATCCGGGGCTACGGCGTTTATGGGAAAGAGGTACAACAGCCCATAATACGATAACAATCGGAGACTCTAATACCAGTGAAATTTGGGCTTCCCATCGTGTGGGCTTTCGCCCCTCCGTTATAATATGTAGGGAATCGGAACATAGTATTACGGCTTATCATAACGGTATCAATTTGGGGAAAACCAGGCATCAAAGGAAGGTGGATTCATACGAAAACAAGGTTGAGCTAACTGACGTGATCCTTGATAATACAAGTCCTGATTCTGAATACACCGCCCGTTTTCATTTTCATCCCGAATTATCGCCGGTTTTGATTGATAACTCCTTGTGTCGGGTAGAAAACCTTTGTATTCAATGGGAAGGATCTGCAATTGCTCAAATTGATGACTATCTGTATGCACCTGAGTTTAATAAACTAGTGGTAGGAAAAGTATTGACTTTGAAATTCAGACAACAATTAAAAATAAGCTTGATCGTGATATGAGAATTCTTTTCATTACAGATAATTTTCCTCCTGAGGTCAATGCACCGGCAACCCGCACATATGAGCATTGTAAAGAGTGGGTAAAACTTGGCGCAGATATTACAATTATTACTTGTTTCCCAAACTTCCCGCAAGGAGTAGTTTATGATGGTTACAGAAATAAATTGTATAGTAAAGAGATAACAGAAGGAATAAAAGTAATTAGGGTTTGGAGTTATATAACTGCTAATGAGGGCTTTTTAAAAAGAACTTTAGACTATTTTAGTTTTGCAGTAATGGCTACAATAGCAGGTCTTTTTGTAAAGACAGATACAATTATCGCTACCTCTCCTCAGTTTTTTGCTGCTGCTGCCGGTCGATGGTTGTCATTCCTGAAAAGGAAACCATGGATAATGGAAGTTCGTGATTTATGGCCGGAATCAATTAAGAACATGAATGCCATGAAAACGGAAATTGGATATAGATTTCTGGAATGGTGGGAGAAAAGACTTTATAGAACTTCTAAAAAAATAGTGGTAGTTACAGACGCTTTTAAAAAATATATTATCAACAAAGGAATTAGTTCTTGTAAAATTGATATTATAACTAATGGGGCAAATTTGGATTTATATGAGCCACACCCTAAAGACAGTAATCTTCTGGCATATTTGGGCTTGAAAGGCAAATTCATAGTTAGTTATATCGGAACACATGGTATGGCTCATAAAATTGATTTTATTTTACAATGTGCAGCAAATTGTAAAAATTCAGATATTCATTTTCTATTTGTGGGCACAGGTGCTGAAAAGACTAAATTATTAAAAATCAAAGAGAATTTAGCTTTAAGAAATGTAACCATGCTTGATCCTGTTTCTAAGAATGATGTCCCAGCCTATCTCTCAATAACTGATGTTTCTTTAATTAATTTAAAAAAGTCAGAATTATATAAAACTGTAATTCCCTCTAAAATTTTTGAAACTGCAGCAATGCAAATCCCTATTTTATTAGGTGTAGATGGCGAAAGTAGAGAAATTATTGAGCATTATAATGCAGGCTTGTTTTTTGAACCCGAAAATGAAAAAGATTTTTTTGAAAAATTGGAAATATTAATCACACAAAGAGATTTATATGATAATTGTAAAGAGGGTTGTAAATATTTAGCAATTAATTATAATAGAAAATCCCTAGCAGTAAAAATGTTTGAAATAATTAAAAATTCTGTAAATTAAATGAAAATCGTTTCTGTAGTTGGTGCTCGTCCCAATTTTATGAAAATAGCCCCATTCATCCGGGCTATTTCTGTTTATAATCAAAACCATCCTGTTTCCGCAATTGAACATCTGCTGGTACATACCGGCCAACATTATGACGTACGTATGTCGGAAACCTTCTTCCAGGAATTAAACATTCCTAATCCGGATATCAACCTTGAAATCGGCTCGGGCACCCACGCCGAACAGGTAGGCTATACCATGATTGCTTTTGAAAAGGTATTGACGGAATATTTACCAGATTGGGTAGTGGTAGTAGGCGATGTAAATGCTACCCTTTCCTGTTCCGTAGCTGCAAAAAAACTCGACATCAGGGTATGCCACATAGAAGCTGGTCTCCGTTCTGGCGACATGACTATGCCGGAAGAAATAAATCGCTTAGTTACAGATCGTTTATCCGATTTATTACTTACTCCGGATACGATGTCATCCGAAAACCTTAAAAAAGAAGGTGTACCAGGCAATAAAATAGGGTTTGTAGGAAATATTATGATTGATACACTGGAAACCAACAGAGAAAAAGCTGCCGGAATTATGCTGGAAGATATTATCCGGCGAAACCTCGCCGAAGGAGATGTCTATCATGAAAATACCTCTGAAGATGATTCGTATGCAGTAATGACACTTCACCGTCCTTCTAATGTAGATTTTTGGGAAGTGTTTGAGCCTTTGGTTAACTTCCTGCTGGAAGAAGTAACGCAAAAATATACCATGATCTGGCCCATACATCCCCGTGCCCGCAAACAATTGCATGTTTTTGGATTATGGGAAAGAGTGAAAGCCAATCATAAACTAATCCTTTTGGAACCCGTAGGCTATCATGATATGTTACGCCTGAATATGGGCGCACACATTATGTTAACCGATAGTGGTGGATTGCAGGAAGAATGTTGTGTCCTTGGTACGCCTTGCCTCACCTTACGATGGAACACCGAACGCCCGGTAACTCTCCGCGAACATGGAGGCGCCAGTGTTCTGGTGGGAAATAATATCGAGCGCATCCGTAAAGAATATTATTATACCTTGTCATTGAAATGTAAACCTTCCCGTCCGGAACTTTGGGACGGTCATACCGCCGAACGATGCCTCCAGGAAATCATTCGGTATCCAAAGTAAATCTTTGCGTCTTCGAGTCTTTGCGGTGAAAAGGGGAAAGTAAACCGCTAAGTCGCTAAGTTGCTAAGTTCGCTATAAAATTTCTCAACAAATTATCGGTAAAACCTATGATTTAAAGATAACCTCGCGTCCTTTGCGTCCTTGCGTTTTTGCGGTGAAAAAGAAAGATATACCGCTAAGTCGCTAAGTTCGCTATAAAATTTCTCAACAAATTATCGGTAAAACCTACGGTTTAGAAATAACCTTGCGTCCTTCGCGTCATTGCGTCTTTGCGGTGAAAAAGAAAAATTAACCGCTAAGCCGCTAAGTCGCTAAGTTCGCTATAAAATTTCTCAACAAATTATCGGTAAAACCTACGGTTTAAAAATAACTT
>Ga0183096_1001172_pt1 | contig 24350 bp, 17 predicted proteins | sample Biomet5_FD_127791 | JGI IMG/M metagenome (GOLD analysis project Ga0183096, IMG submission 127791) | Microbial communities from bioreactor (seeded with sewage sludge) at LBNL, California, USA - Biofuel metagenome 5 (version 2) (version 3) | ecosystem: Engineered > Bioreactor > Anaerobic >... | reverse complement strand
GATGGCTGAGATTAGCCGCGTGCTGAAGCCAGGCGGAAAACTTGGCATTATTGAGTTCAAAAAGAATGGTTCCCAAATGGGGCCGCCTGCCCACGAGAGGATCTCAGGCGAAGAGATGAATGAAGAGGCAGGTGCGGCTGGATACTTCCTTGCTGAAAGTTTTGATATGGGAGAAAATCTGTATTGTCATGTCTATAGGAAAGCCGTTGCTTACTTTGCAGGCGGCTGCTTCTGGGGCATGGAAAAGCTCATGTCGTCGATACCAGGAGTCATCACTGCAGAAAGCGGTTACGCCAACGGCAATGTGGAAGCTCCGACTTACGAGCGCGTATGCCAGGGCGATACCATGTACAGGGAAACTGTCCGCGTGACCTATGATCCAACAAAAGTAAGTCTTCGGACTTTGGCTTTTGCCTTCTTCTCGGTCATCGATCCGACCCTGACCAACAGGCAGGGCAACGACATCGGCACTCAGTATCAGACCGGACTTTACTACGAAGACAAAATATCCGGCGGGGTGATCCGAAGCGTTGCCGAGGTAATAAAGAAGAGATACGACAAATTCAATACGGAGATCAAACCGCTAAAGAATTTCTATAAAGCGGAGGAATACCACCAGAAGTATCTGGTGAAGAATCCAGGCGGCTACTGCCACCTGAACAAAAGGGATTTTGACAGGGTAGCGGCAATGGCAGTCGACGCCGGTGCATACGAGAGGCCAAGCGATGAAGAGATCCGCCAGAGGCTGACGCCGCTGCAGTATGAAGTGACGCAGAACCAAGGCACTGATCCGGCGTTCAGAAATGAATACTGGGACAACTTTGAGGATGGAATCTATGTAGATATCGTGACTGGCGAGCCGCTCTTTTCATCAAAAGACAAGTTCCAGAGTTCCTGCGGCTGGCCTGCATTCCAGAAGCCGATAGACGCGAATACCGTAGTGAAACGCATGGACAGGTCATATGGCATGGTGCGGACGGAAGTGTCAAGTCGTACAGGTGCAACACACCTAGGCCACGTTTTTGATGGTGACGGTGAATCGCCAAACGGTGTGAGATACTGTATCGACAGCGCATCAGTGCGCTTTGTGCCTAAGGCAAAAATGGAAGAGGAAGGCTACGGCTATCTTATCGGCATTTTTGAATAGGTTTGAGACTCTGAAACTGCAGCTGACAGAAAGCCGTGCGCCGGAGTCGGAAAGTGAAGGAAACGCAAATGGAAAAGAAAATTTTACTGCTGGGGGATCCGCAGCTTTATGAAGTAAGTGAAGAGGCCCTTGAGAGCGAGCTGACCGAGATACTGAAGCTTAAGATAGATCTGCGCGATACCCTTGTGGCTTTCAGGCAGAAATACGGAGTCGGCAGAGCGATAGCCGCGCCGCAGATCGGCGTGCGCAAGAGGGTGCTTTACAGGCATTTGGACACGCCGGTGCTGTTTATTAATCCTGTGCTGGAGTTCCCCGACGATGAACTTTATGAAGTCCTTGACGACTGTATGTCGTTCCCGGGACTGCTGGTTAAGGTGATGCGCCATAAGCGCTGCGTGATCCATTACAGGGACGAGGAATGGAAGGAGTGCCAGATGGAATTTTCCGGCGACATGTCTGAACTGATCCAGCACGAGTACGATCATCTTGACGGCGTTCTGGCAACGATGCGCGCCATTGACGATAAATCTTTTATCATGAAAGAGTAGCAGGAGGAGAAAATCATGAGTGAAGCAAACTTTACGTCTTTTGACGGGACCAGACTTTATCTGAACAAAGAAGTGGCAGATGGCGACAAGGCCGTTTGTGTCGTTGTGCATGGCCTATGCGAGCATCAAGGCAGGTACGACTATCTGGCAGAAACTTTCCATAAAGCTGGAATCGGAACCTACCGATTCGACCACAGAGGCCACGGCAGGTCTGAGGGTGAACGCACATATTACAGCGATTTCAACGATATGCTGGATGATGTCAACGCCTTTGTGGACTTGGCAATCAAGGAAAACCCTGACAAGCCGGTGTTCTTGCTAGGACACAGCATGGGTGGCTATGCGGTTGCACTTTACGGCGCTAAATATCCAGACAAGAAGCTGAAGGGTATCGTGACCAGCGGTGCGCTGACTTTTGACAATGGCGGGCTGATCAGAAACGTGCCTAAGGGACTCGATCCTCACATGACGCTGCCAAACGAGCTGGGGGCGGGCGTGTGCTCTGTTCAGGAGGTTGTTGACTGGTATGGCAAGGATCCGTACAACACGATGACCTTCACCACAGGACTCTGCTATGCGGTCTGCGACGGACTTGACTGGTTCGATCCGGCTAAGTTCAGCTATCCTGTACTGATGATGCACGGTGAGAAAGACGGACTGGTTTCTCTGAGGGACACTTACGATTTCTTCGCAAAGGCAGCATCTAAGGATAGGCAGATGAAGATCTACGGCGGACTCTTCCACGAGATATTCAACGAGTATTGCCACGACGAGACCATAGGCGATGCGGCAAGGTGGATACTGAACCGCTGCTAACAACTGACGGACGCGATGGGCATTTTTCAACACTTGACTGTTGGTCGAGGAGGGAAAATGCCCTATTTTGTTGACTTTTTTTCGGTCTGGGCTTAAGGTGAAACTGTTGAACGACATGCGCGCAGCCAAACTTTGAACAAAAGGGAGTTTTACATATGGAAGAGAAAAAGACACTTGGAAAGTATATCGCAGATAAAAGAAGGGAGCGGGGTATGGCACAGAAGGAACTGGCAGACATGCTCTTCGTTTCTGAGTCTGCAGTGAGCAAATGGGAGAGAGGGAAGTCATATCCAGATATCACGATGATCACGTCTCTCTGCCAGGCACTCAAGGTGACTGAGCATGAACTTATTACGGCAAGCGACGACGATGGCCAACGGGAGATCGTCAGGCAGGCCGGAAAATACAGGATGATGAAAACCGCGTGGAAGGTCGCAACCTATGCGGCTTACACTGTTGCGCTGATCCCCGCCTTTATAGTAATGGTCATCAAGGGCCATGATTTTGCGGAATTCTGCATACTGCTGACTTCGCTGCTGATGGTCTGGTCTTTCATTAACCTGCCGGGCCTGCTTGGAGACAGGGAACATAAAGGACTGTACATTTTGGGATCATTCTATATTTCTCTGCAGCTTCTGCTGCTTTCTGGCTGCATCTACAGCGGAGGCAGCTGGTACCTCATGGGTTTTTTAGGCACGACGCTGGCAGTGACTGTGATTTTCGGACCGCTGGTGCTGAAAAGCGTAGATTTGCCGGCGGCTTTGTCAGACAAAAAACTGGAGCTGTGCCTCGGCGCGGACTCGGTTTTGATACTGTTAATGGTCCTTGTCGGTGCCGGACGCGATGCTGGGGCTGGAATGCTGGTGACACTTTACTGCCTCGCCTTTGCCTGGGCGCTGGCCATGGTGATCAAATACGCAGGCTGCAGCGGATTCTTCAAAACCGCAGTGTGCCTGATAATCATGGGCGTATGGCAGTTCTTCGCCTCACCGTTTGGCGACATTGTGATGGGAGACTACCGCGGCATGCCGCAGATCGATTTAGGCGACTGGAATATGGCAACCTACAATGGGAATATAACGCTGATCGTGCTGCTTTCATGCCTGGCAGCAGCGCTGATATTCTGCATTGCCGGCGCGGTAAAACATATGAGGAGATAGGAGAGCACCATCTGCCTGCTTCTTCAGCGAAAATGATTTTTCGTACATTGATGTTCGATATTGACAAAGGCCCGAAAAAAGAATAAGGTATTCCATAAAGAATATTTAACAGGGGGACTATGCAATTGAAGAGAATCAAAATAGTTTACATACTGCTGATGGTACTTCCGCTGATTGCGGTGGCTGCAGCGCTTGGAACCATGCCGGATCAGATACCGGCGCATTTCGGACTGAGCGGCGTGGTAAACCGCTACGGCAGCAAATATGAGGCCCTGATTTTCCCGATCGTAACGTTGGCTTTCGGGATCCTTATCATCGTCATGGGTCGGATTACATCTAAAGTGAAGAAGTTCGGTGAAAGCAACGAGAAGATGACGCTGCTCGTCGGTCTGATCTGTCTGCTCTTCATGGATTTGATGAATTTCTACTTCCTGTTCATTGAAATCACAGGAATGAAAAGCATATATGGCGGCGGTGCAAGCGGGATCAAGCTGATCTTCGGAGCCATGGGCGTTATGTGCATTGTGTTTGGTGCGGTAATGCCGCGGACGAAGATGAACTCGACTTTTGGCCTTAGGACAAAATGGAGCATGAAGGACGAAGAGACTTGGAAGAGATCTCAGAAATTCGGCGGCATCACATTTGCTGTGGCAGGTGCGCTGATGATCTTTGTGTCAATTGTGACGGAGGGCAAGTACTGTCTGCTCTGGAGCATGTACATACTCATTGCAGTTTCGGTGCTGGATATAGCCTACAGTTTTATAATCGCCAACTATAAGTTCGAGCATAAAGATGATGGAGACAGGTTACAATAGGAAAAGTGAATAGAAAATACAGAGCCAGGATATTAATGATCCTGGCTTTTTTAATGGTGTTAAGAATGCTTTTACAGATAAGCTCTGGTATATATCGTCGTGATGTCGGCGGCAGTTTTCTTTAGCTTAGCCGCAATGACATCGCGGCCCTTAAGCTCAAGCCTGCTCGTTGGAGCAGAAATGCTCATGGCCGCAACCAGTCTGCCGCGGTATCCATAGAGAGGAGCAGCCATGCAGGAAAGGCCATATTCGTATTCTTCTGTCTCTGCTGCCATTCCTTTGTCAAGGATATCCTGCCTGCTTTTCATGAAACCATCCATAGTAACTATGGAGTTCACGGTGCGCTTGCTCCTTGGCTTGGAAAAGTAAGCGGCTATTTCCACATCAGTCATGTGAGCAAGGAACATTTTCCCCATAGATGAGCAGTAGAGGGGTGAAACGGGAATGAGCTTGGATACGAGGACTGAAGATTCACCGGATACGTTGTAAACCGTGTAGATGCTGTCATCGTCGAGTATTCCAAGGTTGACGGATTCGCCAATATCCTGGGATAGTTCATCAAGAAAAGGTTTGGCAAGTATGGCAGGATTGCTGTTTGATTTTACCTGCTCCCCGAGGGTGACGAATATAAGACCTAAGGAAAACTCATCATTCTTGTTTTTATTAAGAACATTTAAATCTGCAAGTGTGTTGCAAAATCTAAATACAGTGGCTTTAGGCATTAGCAACTGTTGCGAAAGCGCAGAGACGCCTATAGGACGATCAGATTCAGAGATAGCGGATACGATTTTTACAATACGTTCTACAGAAGAAACGCCGTTATTGTCGTCCATTCCTTTATTTCCTTTCAATCATAACTACAATAAAAAAATATTATCAAAATGAGAATTACTACTTGACATTTATGCAACAACTGCTATTATTATGCAAAGCAAAAATAGAAACGACGTTTCGAAAATTAGCGATTCATCGAAGCGAAAAGAAACGGCGTTTTATTTTCTATCAATTCTGCTCTTATTATAGTTCACATATTGAAATAATTCAATATAATCATTTAGTCATCATGGATTATCAGGAAATGTATAGCAGCAAAAGCTCGAGCGGTATTGATACTTAACTGAAAATCAATTGTTATTAATCAAGAGCAGCGTTATTAAAGGAGGGAGCATATCATGTTACAATCAACAAAGAAAAAATGGGTTCAAGTGCTAGCGGTATCATTGACCTTATCAATGGTATTGTTTGGATTTACTGCATGTGGCGGCAGTTCAAAGTCAGATACTAGTAAAACAAGAGATGATCTGGTATTTGCAACGGCAAATGAACCAAATTCGTTAGACCCTATGGCAATTGCCAATATGAGTACATTTACAATCACATATGCTATTTATGATAATTTGGTTGAAGAAAATAGCGATGGCGAATATGTTCCATCATTGGCAAAAAAAGTTGACATTTCAAAAGACGGATTAACTTATACGTTTACATTGAACAAAGGTGTAAAATTCCACGACGGAAGTGAAATGACAGCAGACGATGTAGTGTTTTCAATCAATAGGACAATAAAAAAAGGTTGGGCATTTGACATGACTGCGTTTATCAAAAGCGTTAAAAAAGTAGACGATTACACTGTAAAAATGACATTGAACAGACCGTTTGATGGTATGCTGGGAAGCCTTGCTTCACCTTTCTTCTCAATAATGAGCAAATCATATTTGCAGAAAAATGGCGATACAAGTGTTGAAAGAAAGCCTATGGGTACAGGTGCATATAAATTTGTAAGCTGGAAGAGCGGCGATAATATTACGTTGGAAGCTAATGAAGATTATTTTAAAGGTGCACCAAGTATTAAGAAAGTTGTTTTTAAACCGATAACTGATAAAGACACTGGATTAGTAGCACTTCAGAATGGAGAGATAGATGCATTCTTGAATATCAACAATTCCGATATCCAGACCGTAAAAGATGATTCAAATTTGGCGTTTTACAGTACTAACCAAACGGCAGTATTATCACTGATTATGAATACGGAAGTTAAGCCTTTGAACAATGAGAAGGTTAGACAGGCTATCAATTATGCAATCAACAAGGATGACATAATTCAGGGAGCACTTGAAGGCGTTGGCACTGCAGCAAATTCAGCAATTGCCCCAACCTGTTCCGGATATTCAAAGGATGTAACAGGTTATAGTTTTAGCACTGATAAGGCCAAGGCACTTCTAAAGGAAGCTGGATATAAGAGCATTAATCTTAAGATAAAATTGAAGGAAGATTCAAAGAATCAGAAGGTTGCCCAAATAATTCAGTCTAACTTGAAACAGGTTGGAATCAACGTAGAAATTGAAACAATGGAAGCAGGAGCATATTCGAATGATGTGTATGTTAACGGCAATTATGACATGACGATAACGAGCTGGTTCGCAATGTTCCCAGATGCATATTCATTGCTTTACAGTCAGTTCCACAAGGATTGTTATGGAAGCACTGGAAACATCACACACGTGAGGGATAATACATTGTCGGCAGACCTTGATGCAGCTGCAGAGGCATCTGGAGATGCTAAGATTGCAGCCTATAACAAGGTAGCTCAGTATTTGAATGATCACGCCTATGTTGCACCATTAGTATATGAGAATACTACTATTACTACAAACGCTAAATTAAAAGGCGTTGAAGCAAATCCTCTAGGAGTCTACAAGGTGAAGAATTTCTCATGGAAATAATAGACGATTGATTGATTTATCAACATTGTCTTGATAATGCAGGGATAATGGTTTCATTATCCCTGCATTGATAGAAAGAAGGAATGTATGGGGAAATATATATTACAGCGTTTAGGAATGATGGTGTTTGTCGTGTTAGGCATTTCATTCATTATTTTTGTAATAATGAGTTTGACCCCTGGAAATCCTGCAATACTGATACTCGGCCAAAGTGCATCTCCAGATCAAATTGCAGCACTAGAGGAAAAAATGGGGCTAAACAATCCTTTTTTTGTCAGGTATTTTGACTACATCGGGAATATGCTTCATGGCGATTTTGGGAATTCATATCTCACAGGATTGCCTGTTTTTGATGACATATTCAGCAGATTTCCAACCACATTAAAATTGTCCGCTTTGGCAATGTTTTTTGCTGCTTTGGTGGGAATTCCAGTTGGGGTTATTTCTGCAATACGTCAGTATTCATTTGTAGATGCAATAAGTACTACACTTGCTTTACTGTTCGCTTCAATTCCGAATTTTGTTCTTGGACTTATTCTAATGCTGGTTTTCAGCTTGAATCTTCATATGTTCCCAGCAACTGGCGTTCAGAGTTTTGCAAGTTATGTTCTTCCAGCTTTAACCTTGTCTGCTATGACTATGGCAACGCTGGTAAGAATGACTAGATCCACCATGCTAGAGGTATTGAAACAGGATTATATCAGGACAGCAAGGTCAAAAGGAGCGACCGAAAGGAGCATAGTACTGACACATGCATTGAGGAATGCACTGCTGCCCGTAATAACGGTAATTGGAGTGGATTTTGGATATCTTCTTGGCGGAACTGTTGTAATAGAATCAGTTTTTTCTATACCTGGTATAGGTACATTGCTAATAACCGCAATAAGAATGAAAGATACACCGGTAGTAATGGCGGCGATTATGTTTGTTACTTTGGCGTATAGTCTGGTCAACTTGACCGTAGATATTATCTACGCATTTATTGACCCACGCATCAAGTCGCAGTATGAAAAAAGGTGATTGAATATGATAAGACAAACAGAAGAAATAAAGAGCCGTACACAAATAGCTTCAATTATGCACCGACTGAAAAAAAACAAACTAGCCATGCTTGGGTTGTTCGTACTTTTATTTATGATTGTAATTGCAATATTTGCAGGTGTCATTGCAAACTATGATACAGCGGTTATAGGTCAGAATATCAGCATAAGACTATCTAAACCATCTGCAGAGCATTGGTTTGGAACGGATCAGTTTGGACGTGATATATTTGCAAGAATTATTCATGGCGCAAGAATTTCGCTATCAATGAGCATTATTGCAATGACAATAGCGGTTACAATTGGTGCAGTGATAGGTTCAGTTGCCGGTTACTATGGCGGAGTAATAGATAACGTACTAATGAGATTCATGGATATATTGCTGGCAATACCTCCTATCCTAATGTCGATTTCAATAGTAGCAGCATTAGGACAGAGTATACCAAATCTACTAATTGCATTAGCAATAGCATATATTCCGGTATTCGCCAGAGTTATTAGATCGACGATACTGTCAATAAAGGATCAGGAATTTATAGAAGCAGCAAGGGCATGCGGAAGCAGTAACCGCAGAATTATTATGGCACATATTATCCCGAACGCAATAGGACCGATAATCGTACAAGCAACATTGGCAATGGGTGCAACAATTCTGATTATTGCATCGTTGAGTTTTATGGGACTAGGCGTTAAGCCGCCTGCTCCTGAATGGGGAACAATGTTGTATGAAGGAAGAGAATTTCTAAAGCAAGCCCCATATCTGGTATTGTTCCCAGGCGGTGCAATCACGATTTCAGTTATTTCACTTAACCTTTTAGGTGATGGCCTAAGGGACTCTCTTGATCCAAGATTGAAGAATTAGGAACGAGGTAATGATATGGCTAATAAATTACTTGAAATACGAGATCTAACAATGGAATATCGTACAGATGATGGTATATCAAAAGTGCTAAACAATGTTTCGTTATCGTTGGATGAAGGAGAAACCTTGGGTCTTGTTGGTGAAACGGGTGCTGGTAAAACGACCACAGCGCTCTCCATCATGGGATTGCTGCCAAAAAAAACCGGATTTATTACAGGCGGAAGCATTGATTTCGATGTGTATGGAGAGTTGACAAAAAAGAGAGAAGCTGAGATGCGAACTATACGAGGGCATGAAATGGCTATGATATTTCAGGACCCGATGACTAGTTTGAATCCGGTAATCAGAGTCGGAGACCAAATAAAGGAATCTTTCAAAATCCATATGCCAGACTTAAGTTCTGCTGAAATGGATAAGAAAGTAGATGATATGTTGGAAATGGTAGGAATACCTTCCAGCAGAAAAAATGATTATGCGCATCAGTTTTCTGGTGGCATGAAGCAGAGAGTGGTCATTGCTATGGCATTATCATGTGAACCTCGTTTGCTGATAGCAGATGAGCCTACTACGGCATTAGACGTAACCATACAGGCACAAGTGCTGAACATGATGAAAGAATTGAAAAAGAAATTTAACACTTCAATGATATTAATAACGCATGACCTGGGTATTGTGGCGCAAACTTGCGATCGAGTGGCAGTAATGTATGCGGGAACAATAATTGAAAGTGGCAGTGTTAATGAAATCTTTGAATCTGGAAAGCACCACCCATATACTACTGGACTGTTTGGATCAATTCCAGATCTAAAGAAAGATACAAAGAGACTTTCTCCTATTGACGGGTTGATGCCAGATCCAATGGAACTGCCTGCAGGATGTGCTTTTCATGTAAGATGCCCTAAATGCATGGAGATATGTCGGGAGACAATGCCAAAAGGTAAAGTCGTAAGTGGCACCCATATGATTAGCTGTCATGCAGCAGAGGGGGGTATGCAAAATGAATGATAATATTCTGGTTGAAGTTAAAAACTTGAAAAAGTATTTTGATACCCGCTCTGGTAAATTGCATGCAGTAGACGATGTTAGTTTTACTATTGAAAAGGGAGCGACGTTAGGTGTCGTTGGAGAATCCGGTTGTGGAAAGACCACACTTGGCAGAACAATATTAAGGCTGGTGGAACCAACATCAGGGGAAATTCATTTTGAAGGTTCGGATATTGTTGCATATAATAACAAGCAGATGAAGGAACTTAGACAAAAGATGCAGCTGATTTTCCAGGATCCTTATGCATCGCTTGACCCAAGGCTGTCGCTTTCAGATTTGATAAGTGAGCCGATGGTCGTAAATAAATTGTACAAGAATAAGAAAGAATACCGGGAAAGAGTCGATGAACTTATGAAAGTAGTTGGATTGGCTCCTCGTTTGATCAATGCTTATCCACATGAACTCGATGGCGGACGTAGACAGCGTATAGGGATTGCTAGAGCATTATCTACAGACCCAAAATTTATCGTTTGTGATGAGCCCGTTTCGGCGTTGGACGTATCGATTCAAGCCCAGATTTTGAACTTGATGATGGATCTGCAGGAAGAAAAAGGCTTGTCATATCTGTTCATCACACATGATATGAGTGTTGTTAAGCATATATCCAATAAAATTGCAGTTATGTATTTGGGTCAATGTGTAGAATTAGCATCAACTCAAGAACTGTTTGAGAATCCTTTGCATCCCTATACAAATGCCTTATTAACGGCAATTCCAACAATTGATTTGTCACAGCGTGATAATCCACCAGAATTGCTAAAGGGTGAAGTTACATCTCCAATCAATCCCGTGTCATATTGCCGTTTTTATTCAAGATGTAAATATGCTTGTGAAAAATGCAAGAGTGCAAATTATGATTTACAAGAGGTTGCACCTAACCATTTTGTATCCTGTGCACTTGTTACAAATCAAGCTGAATAAAAGATGTAAATAATGTACCTTGAGAATTCTATACAGAATATAAGAAAGGAATCAGAATGAAAGATTCATTATTGAAGACGTATGCAGAACTTATAATAAAACGTGGCGTTGGCTTGACTTCAGGTGACATACTTGTGATTGAAGAAGCCTCTGTTTCTGCCGTGGAATTCATTAGAGTGCTTACAAAAGTTGCATTCGAGAATGGAGCAAAGGATGTAATTGTTCATTTAGACGATTCAGAACTAACAAAAATTCGATTAGAGAATGCCTCACTCAGCACTTTGGCAGACGTTCCAAAATGGTGGGTTGAGTCAAGGACAATGTACATGGATAGACACGCATGTTACTTAAGACTAATTGATGAAGCACCAGATGTCTATGCTGACGTTGATAAGGATAAGCTTGCTGCGTGGAAGAGCGCTACTTCATTGCCGCTCAAACAGCTTGGATTTGTCAAAAAAGACAATAAAGTGAAATGGAGTGCATTGGCACTTCCGGGCAAGAAATGGGCAATGAAGGTTTATCCAGGGATACCTGAACAAGAAGCAGTTGGAAAACTTTGGGATGCAATTTTAAAAGCATGTTATATTGACGAAAATAGAGGCATTACCGGTTGGGATGAACATGTGGAAAACATGCAGGTAAAAGTGAAGGAAATCAATTCTTTGAAACTAAAAAGCTTGATATTTCGAAACTCTCTTGGAACGAGTATATCTATGGATTTATGTTCGGATGCCATCTTTGCTGGGGGTATTTGCCATTGTCCTGAACCTGATGGTGATTTGTTTGCACCAAACATTCCTACAGAAGAAATACTGACTACACCTGATAGGAGAACGGCGAGCGGCGTTGTGTATAGCTCGATGCCTTTTGTATATGCAGGAAACATTGTCGATGGGGTTAGACTAGAATTTTACCAAGGTCGTGTAGTAGATTATTCGGCCAAGATTGGTGAAGATGTCTTAACGAAGATAGTTGAGATGGATGAGGGTTCATGTAGACTTGGAGAGGTTGCATTAGTACCTCAAAGTTCACCTATTAACCAAATGAAAACATTATTTTACAATACACTTTTCGATGAAAATGCAGCTTGCCATATGGCACTTGGTGCAGGATACACCGATATGATCCTAGGTGAGGACAGAAGTGAAGAAGCATTAAGAGAGAAGGGACTTAACAGTTCTTCTATACATGTCGACTTTATGTTCGGAACAGCAGATTTAAGTTGTACAGGAGTCGCAGAAAATGGTAATCGGATACAGATCTTTGAAGGTGGAGAATTCTGCATCTGATGGATGAGTTATGTAATGTGATATTAAATAACACAACCAGCAACAGGTATACTGCTTTTTATTCTGGACTTGGTGAGTGACTACTAAAGTATTCTATGTCAATTGCGGTTGTAACTTTGTTTTTCACAAGTATTCAATGAAGGAGCTGAAGGAAGTGAAATATAAGTATTTATCTAAGAGATATTGGAAAGACCAATCGACGCCTATGGGGAAAGTCGATGAAATGGCAAAAGAGTTTGATGATGTTATCAATCTGAGTCTGGGTGATCCAGATATGACTACCAATGAACTCATAATTAACGCAGCTTTTAAAGATGCGAAAGCTGGATATACAAAATATACTGATTTCCGAGGCGACCCGGAACTGAGAAATGAAATATGCAAATACTATAAAGAAAAATATGATTTTGACATTTCCGATGAAGAGGTTTTTGTAACTGCTAGCGGGTGCATTGCTATGTATTTGGCGTTAGAAGCAATTATTGACGATGGAGATGAGGTGATTCTGCAAGCTCCATATTTTACGCCTTACCCTCAGCAGGTGGAACTTGCAAGAGGAATTCCGGTTGAATTGGCTACTTATGAGGAAGAGGACTATCAGATTAACATTGATCGACTCGAGGGCCTGATTACCGAACGTACCAAAGCCCTTGTTATAAACACGCCAAATAACCCTACTGGGAATTGTCTTACAATTGAAACGATGCAAAAGATTGCAAAGATAGCCGAGAAATACGATATTGTCGTTATTGCGGATGATATCTATACATCATTCAGCTATGAGCATCCATTTGTGCCTATAGTATCTATTGATGGAATGCGTGAACGTACAATAACGATCAATAGCTTTTCAAAAGATTTCACTATGACAGGCTGGAGAGTAGGAAACATTATTGCACCAGAATACATTATTAAAGCGATACAGCAAATCAACGAAAATGTTGTTTTCACTGCACCGTCGATATCGCAGAGAGCTGCAATAGCAGCTTTGAGAAATCGTGATGCTATACAGCCGCAAATGGTGGCAGAATACAAGAGTCGTGCATGCTATGCAGCAAAGAGAATAACGGAAATTCCAAATATGTCCGTTATTGATCCTCCTAAAGGTACGTTTTACCTATTCATTAACATCAAAGAGACCGGAATGACGTCTCTTGAAGCCAGCGATGCGATAATGCGAGAGGCTCATGTGCTGACTATACCGGGGATAGCATTTGGTGAATGTGGAGAGGGATACGTTCGTATCGCCTGTACCGTAAGCAAAGAAGTGCTGAAAGAAGCTTTCGACCGAGTTTCGCAGATGGAGATGTTTGGCGGAAAGAAGCAAGACGCTAAGTACTACTTGAATAATAAAGCAATATAAGTAATATCAATAATAAAATTCAGCATAAAAGGGCCGCCAAGGAAATGACGGCCCTTTTGCGCGATTTATAGAAGTTATAGCTTACAAGTAAAAGAAATAGGTTTTGACTAATAATCCCAATATGGTAAAATCAAAACAATATACTTCCAAAGAAAAAATGTGAGGTGAGAACAATATGGACATGCCAATAGAAATATTTTATGACGAAGCTTTTAAAATGCCTGAATCGCCACTTGCAAAAGCAATAAAGAAGCAAAAAAAAGAGATAGTACTTGAGAAGATATCTGCGTTGCAGACAGTGTGCAATAATGCGATTGAAGAGGAAAATGTATTATACCTTTCATGTGAAAGTGATACTCGAAGAAAAAATACAATAATCTTTATTGATGAGAGACAATTATTTGAAGCTGCATATCTTGGTATGGTTATTCTGGATGTTTACCAAAATAAATGGCTATCTCAAGTTATGGAAACAAGTATGAAATTTAATGAAATCACACTCAATAATCCGGATATTGTGTTGATGGTAAATTATTTTAATGAGATAATGAAAAATCCGGTAATCATATATGACGAGTTTTTCAATATCACGGCAGCAACTGCAGATTATCTTAGCGAATATGACAGAGATGAGAATGAGCTGTTACAGTGTGAATTGAGGAATCTCTATTATTACAAACAAAGGGTGATCTTAAAAAGCATAAAGGCACCAAAAAGGGAATGCAATCGTTTGCTGTTTCCAGTTATAATGGCGGGGATGCCCAAAGGTTATTTAGCAATATTCGATATAGACACACCATATGAAAAAATGGATATGACAGTGCTAGCCACTTTTGCAAATTCGGCACTTGTGGAGATGCAAAGACGATTAGAATTGGGTAGTGTGGAAAGTAAATTTATTAGCAACTTTTTATATGATATTATTTATAGAAAAGAAGACAAGATAGAGGAAATATATAGGCGTGCTAAGATTCTGGGCTTAGAAGAAAATGCACATTACGTGATGATCACAATTAATCCATGCGGGTATCTTAATAATCTTAGATTTGATACAAACGGTTATATAACACAGTATGAGTTCATGAATGACAGAATTATGAATACAATTGACAATTACCATAGGAAAAACTACCAACAAGACATTGTAACTAAGTTTGATACTTCAATATATATTCTTCATAAAATCAATCAGCACAAGGAAAACGAAGGGAAAGATAACTATGCATATATATGTCATAAAATGTTAAAAATGCTAAATGAGCAGTTTGATGGGATGGTATTCCAAATAGGAATTGGAGATGTTGCATGTGGAATAGAGCAAATTTCAAATAGCTATAAACAGGCATGGTATGCAATTTCATATGGGAAAATGGTTAATGGTGATAAAAATGATTTTGTTGTTGGCTACAATGATAATAGTTTCCTAAAACTTTTTAGTAGACTACAAGAGACTGATAGCGTTGATGAACTGATACCACAAGAGCTTCTGAAGGTTATCAATTATGATGAACATAATAACAATCAATTATATAATACCTTGAAAATATACCTCGATTGCAACTGTAATGCAAAAAAGGCAGCGGAAAAATTATATATTCATTACAAGACAATGCTATATCGGCTTGAAAAATTACGAAATGAATTTGGCATAGATTTGGGCAATTCTACTGCTAGGGTATATGTAGAGTTGGGGATTCAATTATTGGAGATTACGAAGGAGCGAAAGCATTAATGATATTATCATTTTATGCATTAATTACTTGATATGTTTATCCCTTAATGATAATGAAAATAGGTCGACTTAATATTATAATTAAAACAACATATGGATATCCAAAGGTTTCTATTATTATTATGATATGAAGGGAGTTCTTAAAATGGACTATGGTTTTTTGTCATTAATACCGCCTATTATTGCTATAGGACTAGCTTTGGTTTCAAAGCAGACAATATTATCGTTAACGGTTGGGTTATGGGTAGGTACAACGATTATCTGCGGCTGGAATCCTGCGGAAGGATTGCCAAAGATGATTTCTGACTATTTTATACCAAACATAGGAAACGAATGGAATGCTGGTATGCTTATGCTTATTACTGCATGTGGAGGATTCGTCTACATGATAAAGGTTTCTGGAACGGCAAAAGCTTTTGGTGATATCGTTACAAAGAAAGTAAAGACAAGAAAACAGGCGCAACTTGTGACGTATTTCAGTGCATTCGCATTTATTTTTACAGAACCTACGTTGACACTCGGATCCATAATGCGTCCAATTACAGAAAGACTTAAAGTATCGAGAGTTAAACTCGCATACATCTGTGACGTAATGGGATGCCCATTTGCAACACTGTCACCAATAACGAGTTATAGCACATATGCTACAGGACTTATTGCGGCTTCTTTTGCAACACTTTCAATTACTCAAAATGCTTGGATTACCTTTGTGAAAGCAATTCCGTTTAACTTCTATGCACTGTTTGGTATGCTAGCCTTGCTTTTTGTAATCATCACAAAATTAGACATTGGGCCTATGTATACTGCAGAGAAAAGGGCAATTGAAACTGGCGAATTGATTGGAGAAAATGATGTTCCAATGAGCAAATATGATTTAGATGAGGATTCATTGTTTTCAGGTAAAAAAATTACTTCACTTAATTTTATATTGCCAATTGCGGCATTGTTTGTGACATTGATTGTAATGATAATGTGGACTGGTGATGCACCGAAAAATGGAATAGGTGGTTCGTTTAGAAACTCAAATATTTCTCTTTCAATAACAATGGCATTTTTCATTGCTTCACTTGCAGCAGGTTATTGTGGCGCAAAATCCAAAATATTTGAATATAAAGATATTGTAAGCAACTTTACTAAAGGGGTTGCCTTAAATACGGAAATTCCAATAATATTGGTGCTTGCATGGTCAATAGGAAAATTAACGGGAGACATGAATTTAAAGGGTTATTTAATTGATTTAGTAGCAAATAATAATGTTGCACCCGGATTGATGCCCGCAATGATATTCATTATCGGAGCTTTTGTAGGATTTTCTACAGGAAGTTCATGGGGCGTGTGGGCAATAACAATGCCAATTGCATTACCAATCGCTGCACAGTTTGGTATTCCAATGGAATTGATGATAGGAGCTTGTCTAAGCGGTGGTGTATTTGGCGATCATTGCTCTCCAATTTCAGATACGACTATTCTAGCTTCAACTGCAGCTGGTGCTGATCATATACAACATGTTAGGACACAGTTGCCATACAGCATAACTGTGGGAATTAGTTCGGCGATAGGATTTGCTGTAAGTGGAATTACAACTCCGTATGCTGGTTTGGTTGTAACGGCAGTGATAATGATAATTGCACTGTTGGGATTACATAAATATGCGGCGCAAAAGTACGGGACTATTGATTATAATCTAGACGATGATTCCATTGCGGCATAATAAGTTAATAAGAAGGGAGATAATAATGATATTAGAGAAAACCATACCGGACTATATCTTTTACAACGGAAGTGTTCACTCAGTTAACAGTAATAATGATATTTATCAGGCAATTGCAGTTAAAGAAAATAAAGTTATGGCATTAGGTGACAATGTAGACATTTTGGCTCTTGCGGAGGAATCAACAACAAGGATTGATTTGGATGGTAATTCATTGATACCAGGAATAATAGATGGGCATAATCATATTTGGGAATCAGGCCTTATGTATGATGGTATTATTATCTTTGGTCTTACTAACTTTGAGGAACTCCAGAAGAGTATTGATAAGAAAACCAAGGAAGTAGGTAAAGGAGTATGGATACAAGGAGGAAGTTACATCGAATCGCAGTTCTCTGAAGGAGTGGCACCAGACAGATTTGTATTGGATACAGTTAGCCCCAATAATCCAGTGGTTCTTGAAAGAATATTTGGAGCGAGTGCGGTTAATAGCCTTGCACTTGAAGCAGCAGGAATAACAAAAGATACTCCTGATCCGGAGCGTGGCCATATTGTAAAGGATCCAGTTAGTGGAGAGCCTACAGGTATACTAGAAGGGAATGCCGTTTTACTTGTTAGAGAAGTTATGCCAGGCCCTTTTGGATCAGATGATTTTGGTGCTGGTACTGGGGAACCGTCAATACCGGTTCTTAAGGAATCTATTGAAACTGCAATTGATAAATACCTCGAATATGGAATTACCAGCGTAACTGAACCAGGAGTCAGTTTAGCAGTATGTAAGGCATATCATGATCTTTACGATGAGAACAAATTAAAGTGTAGAGTTGATTTAATGCCAAACTGGCATGGGTTTACATTACTGCAAAATGAAAAGGAATTAAACGAGCTAATTGATAAACTACAGTTCAAGTCTGGTTTTGGCAATGAGTGGATTAGATATACCGCCCTGAAAATGGCTATTGATGGGGGATTAACCTCAGGGACGGCATTAAAATCGTGGCCGTATAAGAATGAAGACAAATTGCGTTCATTCAAACTTAGATTGGATTTGGATAAACTTGATGATTATGTAAAAAGGGCACATGATAACGGCTGGAACGTTGGCATACATGTGATGGGAGACATTGCAATTGATAAAGCTGTGAATGCAATATATAAAGCAGTTAAGGCAAATCCAAGAAGGCATAGACATTACATAATACATGCATATTATCCTACAGGTGAAGTGCTACGAAAAATGAATGAGGTAGGCATAATGGCTTCGGTTCAGGGTTCGTTTATCTATGGAGAAGCGGATGGATACGATAATTTACTCCCAAAAGATAAACAAGAATCATTTTTGCCATTGAGAAGCTATGTAGATGCAGGGGTGATATGTTCACTTAGCACAGATATGCCATGTGCAGACGTAAACCCATTTTGGAGTATGTATTCGGCTATAACAAGAAAAGGTATGAGAGGCTATCGCCTTGGTACAAGAGAATGCATTTCAACTGATGAGGCTTTGAGAATGATGACATACAATGGTGCAATCCTAAATGGAGAAGAGGACTATAAAGGGTCATTAGAGCCAAATAAGGTGGCTGATTTAGCAATATTAGATAGGAATTTAATAAGCATAGACACTGAGCAAATCAAAGATATCACTGTGGTGGCGACAATGCTTGACGGAGACATAGTATACAAAAGATAGAATATGTGAATTCGTAATTTGGAATTCAGACCTATTTATAATTTGAAGGGCATGCTCGATACGGCGTGCCCTTCGTCCATATTATTCACATTAAAAAAAAACAGCCGCATGGCTGTTTTTTCTTTGAAGACTAAAGTGAACATTTGCTTGTGTATTTCCAGATACCCATCTTTTCCGCTTCTTTGATAAGGTCTTCCCTGAAATCAGGATGCGCGATGTTAATGAGCAGTTCCGCGCGCTCCCATGTGGACTTTCCTTTCAAATCAGCCGCGCCGTATTCGGTAACGATGAAGTTTGTTGCCATTCTCGGTGTGGTTACGATAGCACCAGGTGTCAGCATCGGGGTGATCATGGATTCCACGGACCCGTCAGGCATCTGCCTGGTAGATGGTGTACAGATGAAGCTGTGCCCGCCGTGTGACTGATAGGCTCCCATTACGAAGTCCAATTGTCCGCCAGTTCCGCTTATCTGCTGGTGTCCTACTGACTCAGAGCAGACCTGCCCATAGAGGTCAACCTGAATACAGCTGTTCACTGATATGAAGTTGTCTATACTAGAAATGATGGCTACGTTGTTTACATAGTCAACAGGAGCATTGCAGCAGATCGGGTTGTCGTCTATGAAATCATAGAGCCTTTGAGTACCGCCTGCAAATGTGTAGAGGGCTTTTCCTCTATCCACCGGTTTGTTTCCTGTCAGCTTGCCTGCCTCGAAGAGGTCGACATATGCGTCAACGAACATCTCAGTATGAGCATTGATATTTCTTACGTCTGAATCAGCCAGCATGGTTCCTATGCAGGACGGAAGACTTCCGATACCAAGCTGGAGAGTGCTGTGGCTGTTGATACGCTCTACAACGTGTGAAGCAATCATCTTGTCTATACGTGTAGGCGGTTTGGTTGGAATCTCAGCCATCTTGCTGTTGGAACCCTCAACCACGTAGTCGATTCCGTAGAGATTCAGCTGAGTCTGGTGACCGTGAGCGATTGGCATGTTCTCGTTGACTTCAACGATGATTTTCTTGGCGGCTTTTATGACGCCCCACATGTCCGCAACCTGCGGGCCCAGATTGAAATTTCCATGGCTGTCCATAGGGGCAACCTGGAACATTGCAATGTCGATAGAATTCTGCAGCCAGTAAAGCGGCAGTTCTCTGAACAGCATTGGCATATACCAGCATCTTCCGTCACGGCACATCTGCCTGTCGAAAGAATTGAAATGCGCAGACATGAATTTTACCTGTCTGTTTGATGTGGTGGCCTGATAAACCTTGAAAGGTTCTTCTCTGATGGCCACGGTGCTAACTACTAATACGTCCTGCAGTTCATCAGCTCTCTTTGCCAGAGCTGCGTCGATGTCGACGACTGAGCCGCAGCCAAGACCAAAATGTAGTCGATCACCAGGTCTTACCATGGCAGCCGCGTCGTCAGCGGTGATAAGTTTCTTTTTGTACTCTTCTGCAAGGGCAGATACTTTATACATTCTTAAGCCTCCCGGTTTGTTTACTTTTTAACAAGGACAGGTCTATTGTACTACATAAGTTGAAAGTAATCAACAGAAAAAGTCGAAATTAGACAAATAATTATCAATGTATTCATGAACGTACACAAATTGAATATTACCCTTTGACGCAGCGGCAAAGGATTGTATAATGGTAGTAGTGACAAGGCGCCGGTCAAAGCACCTTGCGGACGGATATTTTAATAGAAAGAGGCATAAAAAATGGCAAACAAGAAAAATGATTTAATTGGAGTAATCGGCGGAATGGGGGCAATGGCGTCAGAACTGTTCTATAAAATGGTTACAGAAATGACGGTTGCGGAGAAAGATCAGGATCACCTGAACCTGCTGATCTACTCGGATGCCTCCATGCCCGACCGTACGGAAGCAATATTGAGCGGCAATACGCAGGCAGTTTACGATCAGCTGCTGCGTGACGCGAAACTTCTTGAAAACTCAGGGTGTGACGCCATCTGTATCACTTGCAATACAGCCCATTATTTTGCAGATAAGATGAAGGATCAGCTAAGCATTCCTATTCTGCATCTGATTGCTGGCACTGTTGATCAGCTCAGCGGCAGATGTAAGAAGGCCGCGATCCTGGCAACTGACGGTACCATTAAGACAGGACTTTATCAAAAGCGGCTGGAGGCAGCAGGCATTGAACCTTTTGTTCCGTCAGCAGAAATGCAGCAGATCGTCATGCATGAGATCTATGACTGCATCAAAGCCGGCAAACCTTACGACGCACCGGCATGGTTGGAACTGGAGGCATGTGTTAAAGAAGCCGGCTGTGACAACGCAATAATGGGCTGCACTGAACTGTCGGTCATCAAGTGGGACAACAAGCTGAATGATTTCTATACGGATCCTATGGAAATCATGGCTAGACGTGCCATAGAGTTCAGCGGACGAAAAGTTAAAGAGCAGTAAGAGATCTGGAGAAAAAAATAAGGGGAACTGCCCAGAAAGGAGGTTGAAAAACTATCCTTGCAGGCAGTCCCCTTTTTGATTGTCGTAAGTAAAAGGCCGGCATCAGCGGGTCTTAGCAATGCAGTCTGCTATCGTCTGGCAGAGAGTATCGACATCTACCGGTTTGGATACGTGAGCATTCATCCCGGCACTAAAGCACTTTTGGATGTCCGCGCTGTAGGTGTCTGCAGTCATTGCTATGATCGGAACCGCTTTGGCGTCGATGCGCGGCAGCGCCCTGATCTTGCTGGTAGCTTCGAATCCATCCATCACAGGCATTCTGATATCCATGAGTATTGCATCAAAATAGTCGTTTTCGGAATCAGCGAAGGTTTGAAAGCCTCTGTAGCCGTCTTCTGCTGAGGTTACATGCGCACCGGCTTTCTGCAGTATGTGTACTGCGATTTCGCGGTTGAGAGGATGATCCTCGCAGAGGAGGATATGTGATCCTTTCAGCAAGCCGAGGGCTGCGGACTTTTCTTTTGCAGCGGCTCTTACCTGGTAATCCGATGCTCTGATGTAGTCAAAATCAGCAGCAATGCGGAAAGTCGTGCCTCTGCCGATTTTGCTGTCTACTGTGATGGTGCCGCCAAGCATATCGACGTTTTTCTTCACGATAGCAAGACCTAGGCCAGTGCCTCGGCTTTCGGAGATGTCGCTGCGTCCTTCTTGAGTGAATGGGTCAAATAGGATCTGCTGAAATTCCTGACTCATGCCGATACCGGTATCTGATACGCTGGCTGTGAAATGAAGCTTGTTGTTCGTAGCTAGTCCTTCTGTAAGCGACAAGCTGATGGTTCCGCCTTCAGGTGTGTATTTAACGGCATTGGAGAGCAGATTGAAGAAAATCTGGTTTAGACGCAGCTGATCCACAAGTGGGATCACTGTTTTGTCGATTTTGCCTTCTATCTGCAGACGCTGGCGTTTTCCTTCGGTGAGCGGCCTGATCACGGCATTTAGATAGTTGTAGAAATCTTTTGCCGGATAAGGCTCAGGGTTCAGCGTGATTTTATTGTTCTCGATCTTGGACATGTCGAGGATGTCGTTGACTAGTCCAAGGAGGAATTTGCCGGAGGTTTCGATCTTGTCAAGGCAGTCGGCAGTCTCTGGCGGGTTGTCGTATTCTCTGGCTATACGAGTCATGCCGATGATGCCATTCATAGGAGTTCTGATATCGTGGCTCATCTGAGAAAGGAAGTCAGTCTTGGACCTGTTGGCGATATTTGCCGATTTCATGGCATCTTCCATTTTCTCAAGCTGCATCTGCTGACTGAGATAGTCGGCAGTGATATCGCTTCTCATTACTAGGATCTCTCTGTGAGAATCGTCCACATAACAGTGCCTCAGCTGTTTGCGGAAGTAATTGCCGCGGCTGTCGTGTATCGTGCAGGCATATGTAAAGCTTTCCGAACGGTCCAGTTCGGAAATAATGTTCTTTAGGTTCAGATTTTTGATGGCATCTTCATAGTCTTCTGAATTGCAGACCAGGTTCATCGCATAGCGAATGTCATCTTCATAGCTTCTGTATTTTCTAGGCGTTGTAGGGATAGCGCTTTTGTTGATTTTTCTAAAGACTATGGTCCCTTTTCTGATGTTGATCGTGGAGATTGAATCCAGCTCCTCGTTGACTATTCTGGAGATGATTGCATTGTCCTGAACGGATTCAGTGATGTCAGAGATCCTGAGTATGCCTTCTATGGCTCCGGAAGCTGGATTTTGTTCCAAACTGAGAAAAATCGTTGCCCAGCGGATGTCTTCGGACTGATCGATATACTGGACGTCCATCGACTTGACAGACTTACCGATTTGAAGGTCAGCCATGATCGTGCTGCGGTTGAATGTCATCAAAAATGCCTTGCGGGACGGATCGCTTTCTATGAGGTCAGCGATGGCAGAAAACAAGTCGTCGATAGTTGTAAATGACTTGAAGTCTGTGAACTTTAGGCTGTTCTGCGACACGTCAAACTTGTTTTCTGTGAAATTAAGTTTGAATATGCAAAGAGAATTGGGATCTGCTGTAAGTATATCCTTGATAAAATGCTCATACTTTTCTTCGTTGAGCTTTTGAAGGGTTATATCCTGGCCGATACCAAAGGCTTTCAGCGGCACGCCGTGTTCATCACGTATGCCAGTATATGAGACGCGCTCGCAGTGTGGTGAGTTGTTGGATGAAAGCTTGTACCAGACATCGCAGGAGGCATTCTGAACGCCCGAGACAACGTCGTGATATAGCTGTACAAGTTTCGCGTGGTCTGATTCTTCGAAGTATGGCAGGAGCGACTCTGGGATGTCGTCAATTACGCTGCTAAGATTATAGCGGCCGAATTCCTCGTTTTTCTGAATGATGCGGTGATTCGGAATATCATATTCCCAGAAGGTAAGCTGCGCGGCCTTGATGGCCAGCTGATACTGCTCACGGCTTTCCCTTAACTCTTCTTCAGCATTCTTGCTGTTGTGGACATCTGTGAAACTGACATACGCCCAATAAGAACCGTCATCCTGCCTCTTGGAGTTGCCTTGGATGAGGACCCATCTGTATGCCTGTGCCCGCTTGTTGAAAAGGCGGCATAAGACTTCAGTGTGAAGTTTGCCTTTAGTAAGGCTGAGAAAATCCTCGCTGACTTGAAACAAGTCGTCAGGGTGGACTGTCCTGCAGAATTCCTCATAGGTTTCGCTGCTGACTTCATCGAGGGTAAGTCCTAGGATCTTGGCAAGATGAGGACTTGCAGCGATCCGCTGAAACGCACCGTCCCTGCGCTGAAAAACGACGACACCAGCAGGGATATTGTTGACCAGATTTTCGAGATTCCGACCCTTGAGTTCCAATGAACTGTTTTCACGCTTGAGAACTGTTGTATCTGTAATGAACTGTGCGATGGCATCATGACCCTCCCAGATCAGGGGTACCGCATGAACATGATAGTATTTATCGCGCGCAACATCGTGCCAGTCGACATCGACAGGTATATTATTCACAGAAAGAGAAACGCATCCTGGACAAGGAGCGTT
>Ga0183096_1001153_pt1 | contig 24685 bp, 19 predicted proteins | sample Biomet5_FD_127791 | JGI IMG/M metagenome (GOLD analysis project Ga0183096, IMG submission 127791) | Microbial communities from bioreactor (seeded with sewage sludge) at LBNL, California, USA - Biofuel metagenome 5 (version 2) (version 3) | ecosystem: Engineered > Bioreactor > Anaerobic >... | reverse complement strand
ATAATTGTAGTTATGCATCTCCAACGTATCACGAAGTTCTTTAATTCTTGCTTCTACCATATGTATATTCTTTTGTGCAAAAATATCAGTAAATCTTTAGTCCGGCAAACTATTTATTATTTTTTTGCTTCATATGCGACACGTAACTGCCTCTGTATTTCAGCTACAGAACCTGCTAACTGAGTTTTCATATCATCCCAGTGACATTCTATTGAAAGATTCCCTTTATAATGCATCGCCTTCAAAGCTTTAAAGAAAGGTATAAAATCATCCCCCTTCACGCCCGGGGCCGAACGTACCTCCTTCTCTGCAATATGACAATGTTTTAGCAACTTTCCGGCCTTTATCAAATCTGCAGGATCCTCATTCTCACGCATCATATGAAAAAAATCAGCAAGAACACCAAGATGAGAATTATTAACTGCCCGTGCAATATCAGCTCCATCACTGACCGTATTTATGAAGTTCGTTTCCGAGTGTTGCAACGGCTCGATAACAATCACAACATTATATTCTTCCGCCATCTTTGCCAGCTGACTACATATTTCCGTAAACTGCCCGACAGCTTCTTCGCGACTAAAACCCTCCGGAATATTTCGAGCCGTACCACTGCCCAGAACCATCACCTTCAGTCCTATCTCATGAGCGCGGCGAATCGCGTTACGCCCATACTCCAGTAGCTTGTCCATCTTCACGTCCGGGCCGGTAAGCCTCAATTCCCCCGGGAAAAAGCCATTGCCGGAATAAATAGGCAGTACACAATATTTGGCCTTCTGCTTGTTTATAGCAAAGGCCGAGTCAGATTTGTCAGGAATAAGAAACGAACGTATTCCAATTTCAACATACGCGCATCCGGAACTCTTTAGCAAGGCTGCATTCTCAGGAGATGTGCAAACACCTATACGATTGACAAGCGACTGAGCCTGCATGATAACAAAGCTGTAAAGGAAAAAAATAGCTAACAACGCCCTTGTTCGTGTTTTCATCGTCAATATATTCTATGATTTTCTCACAAATATAGCGATTCATCGTATAAATCGAACTATCTTTGTTCTACAAATTTAATCAGTCAACAGAAAATCCGATGAAACAGCTTAAAACCGCCCTCTTTGATTTCGACGGCGTTATTGCCGACACTGAAAAGATCTACGACATCTTTTGGGATGAAATGGGTCATAAGTATCAGCTTCCTTATGAGCACTTCGCCCCATACGTCAAAGGCACTACTATATTTCAGATCATTAACAAGTACTTTTATAACTATTCCCAAGAAACTCAAGCAAATATTATTAAGGAATCTAATGACTTCGACTATACACTGCCGATACCTCCACTCCCCGGTTCGGTTGAGTTTCTGAAAGAACTAAAACAGAATGGTGTCAAGATAGGCCTGGTAACCAGTTCGGATGACAAGAAAATGGAACGTGCGCTACGACTTCTGAATCTAGAGGATACTTTCGACACGATGGTAACATCCAACCGTATCACACGCAGCAAACCAGATCCGATGTGTTATCTGATCGGCGCTTCTGATTTGCAGACAAAACCGGATCAATGTCTGGTATTTGAAGATTCGATAGCCGGTATCGAATCCGGAAACCGGGCAGGCATGCGTGTTATAGGGCTAAGCACAACAAATGCTGTTGAAGTCATTCAAGATAAAGTATATCAGGTGATTCCGAATTTCATAGGACTGACAATAGAAGATTATATGCAATGGTAACAAAGCACAATAAGGGAGAAAAGCCGTTGGCAAAATTAATCTGTAAAGGAATATGATAGATTTGCAAGTTTCTACATTCAAAAATACGAAAACTTGCAAATTTATCAAAATATTCATGCCATTATTTTACTGTTAATCAGTATATAAATGCATTTTTAAGAGACAAATAGAATAGTTAAGTTTACGTTATATTAATTTTACTAACTAGTATACTGCTTTTTAAGTGTACGCATAGCATTAAGGATTACCAAGGCCGTTACACCCACATCAGCAAACACAGCCATCCACATTGTAGCTATACCAAATCCCGCGAGCACAAGAACTAAAACCTTAACAAAAATAGCAAATATCACATTTTGTCTTGCTATCAATATTGTTCGGCGAGCAATATTGATAGCAACAGCTATTTTAAATGGGTTATCATCCATAAGGACTACATCTGCCGCCTCGATGGCTGCATCAGATCCAAGTCCGCCCATTGCTATTCCGACATCTGCCCTAGCTAATACAGGAGCATCATTGATACCGTCCCCAACGAAAGCCAAATTGGTTTTTCTATTTTTCTCTTTGATAATACGCTCCAAATATTTCACTTTATCTACAGGAAGGAGTTCTGCATGATATTCATCCAAACATAATTCTTTTGCAACAGCCTCTCCAACTTCTTTTCGATCACCCGTAAGCATTACCGTTTTTTCAATACCTTCTGCTTTCAAGGCAGCAATCGCATCTTTTGAATCTTCCTTAATCTTGTCTGATATAACGATGTGCCCAACATACAGTCCATTAACAGCCACATGAATAATTGTACCGCTCTTTTCACATGGTTTCCATCTGGCCCCAATAGAATCCATCATCTTGGTATTACCTACACAAACAATCTCGCCATTCACCTTTGCACGAATACCATGGCCTAATATTTCTTCTATATCTTCTATTTTGCAGTCATCGTTTTCATTTGGATATGCATTTCGCAAAGAAATGGCTATAGGATGTGTAGAGAAACGTTCTACATGAGCTGCTAAATGTAGCAATTGGTTTTCATTAATCTGGCTTGAATGAATGGTGCTAACTTCAAATTTTCCTTTTGTCAACGTCCCTGTCTTATCGAAAACGACAGTCCCAATTTTGGCAAGTGTCTCCATGTAGTTTCCTCCTTTTATGAGTATTCCATTCTTGCTAGCTCCACCAATGCCCCCAAAGAAAGTGAGAGGGACAGATATAACCAATGCGCATGGGCAAGATACTACCAGAAATGTCAATGCACGATTCAGCCATATAGGAAATGTCTCCATAAAATCATAAGAAAAGAGGGGGGGTAAGATAGCTAGAGCAATTGCCACAAACACTACGATTGGAGTATAAACTCGAGCAAATTTGGTAATAAAGGTTTCACTTTTTGATTTATTTACACTTGTATTTTCTACTAAGTTAATAATCTTAGAAGCTGTAGACTGTCCAAAATTTTTTGTAACTTTTACTTTGAGTAGACCTGATATATTAACACAGCCTGATATAACGGTATCCTCTACGTTTACTTCTCGAGGAAGGCTTTCACCCGTCAATGCTACTGTATCGAGATTGGATGTTCCTTCCATCACTATGCCATCCAGAGGAACCTTCTCCCCTGGTTTTATTACAATAATTTCTCCTACGGCTACAGTCTCTGGAGATACTACACTAATAGCATCATCACGTAACACATTAGCAGAATCTGGACGAATGTTCATTAAATCCGAAATAGACTTTCGGCTACGTCCCTCTGCTATGTCCTCAAATAGTTCTCCCACTTGAAAGAACAACATTACAAATACCGCCTCAGGAAATTCGGTTGCACTTCCAGGTAAGAAGCCAATACACAATGCTCCAAGAGTGGCAATAACCATAAGGAAATCTTCATTAAAGACATTTCCTTTGGTTAAGCCTTCTAGAGCTTCTTCTACAATATCATATCCTATCAGTAGGTATGGAACAATATATACTATCAGAAGTTGCCAAACAGGCAAATTAGCCGTTTTTTCAACTATAACAGCCCCTATCAACAGTGTTGCAGAAACTACTATTCTAACCAATTTTTTGTTCATATACTAAAAAATATTGTTAAATACCATCATAAAAGTTACTCTTCCCCCGTCTCATTTTTTTTCATTTCAGAAATTATATAATAGGCATTGTCAAGAGCAAAAGCCATATCGTCCTTTAATTTATCGGAATTCATTATCTCCACATGCCCCTTTTCATCTCTTCCTTTTTTCACTTCGATAGGATGAAAAATCCATTTACCGTTTTGCTGTGCTACTGAAAATACATAAGATTTTCCAGAATCATCTACGACCCCTTCTTCGGATATTGCGGCAAGTTGTTTTGTATCTGATTCTATTTTTCCACAGAGGTACATTCCGGCAATCAGTCCATCCTTTAAGCCATCGATAGTAACACGAACATGCACAGCCTTAAGGGAACTTTCGAATGTTCTACCCACAGAATACACTTTCCCAGTATATTTTGCACCAGTGGCGGATTGTAAAGATAACGATACATTCTGACCAACTTTTACCATCGGCACATCTTTTTCGAAAACAAGAAGATCTGCATAAATATTATCTATATTAACAATACGAAACATCGGGGTTTGGGAATCGGCGTATTGTCCGGTCTTTATATTTATCTTTTCTACCGAGCCACCGATGGGACTTTTAACGGCTATACTTGAAATTATTTTACCATTACGCACACTTATAGGGTTTATACCGATAAGACTGAGTTGCGACTCGGTAGTTCTAAGTTCAGCCAATAAAGAATTATATTCCGATTGTACCTGCTGGAAATCCTTCCCCGCACCTATCTTCTCGGTATAAAGTTTTTTCTGGCGATCATACTCTTGTGAGACATACGTCATACGATTGTATGCTGCAAGATAACGATTCTGCAAATCCAACAAATCCGGATGTGAAAGATAGGCAAGAACTTGACCGCGACAAACCGTTTGTCCTTCTTTTACAAGAATCAATTTCACATTTGCACCCATGTAGGGAGATACCAAAGCTTCGCTTTGTGGCATTACAGACAATGTGCCATTAGCCTCTATCAGTCCTTTAAACTGATAAATAGGCATCTTCCCAATTGTAATATTAAGAGACTTTTTTTGGACATCTGAAAGAACCACATCTGTCAGTGATGATTCGTGTTCTTGCGCGGAAGTTGAGATCTCTTTCGACTGTTCATTTTTTCCTCCGCAACCGGACATAATGACTGCTGAACTTACCAGTATGACTATATATAATAACTTGTATTTCATTTTTTTTACCTTATGTTTATGTAATTAATAACAATATTCTAAATTGAATTTCGTGTTTAAATATTCACTATAACAATTCCAATAATCAAGCTGAATTTGAGTAGCATCTTTCATGTTCTGGATAAATCCGAGATAATCGGTTGCACCTTTATGATAATACTGTATAGCAGCTTGTTGTTGCTCTTTGGCCAGAGGAAGAGCTGTTTCACTATAATATTTCAGAGAACTTTTCCATTTCTCGTACTGATCTGTAATAGCATCGCGTTGAGAAACCAATTCGCGTTGACGACTATTATAGTTCTGTTCGGCAATATATCGTTCCGTCTTTGCAGCTTTGGTACGCCCGGACTGTGCCCCAAAGAAAAGGGGCAGACTAAGACCTACTTGATAGGAATAATATCCGGTGGTCGATCCTATTTTTTGTTTACCGTACTCCACAAAAAACTTAGGAAAGAATTCGGATATTTCCATTTTATATTTACTATCTGCCAACTTTATTTTTTCATCGGCAAGTTGCATGATAGGATGTATAGTCGACGACGGCACAACATCCGTTGGCAATTCCGTAACACTACTATCCGTTGTATAAGAAGTTTTATCTCCCAGCCAGCGATTAAGATTTATCAACGCTATCTGTTCATCACGTATAACCTGCAACATCGTCAAGTTTATCTGTCGGGCCTGATTCTGAGCCGAGATATACTCCAATTTAGATGTAGCCTCCGTTTCATAACGCAACTTTGCAGCCTTCTCGAAATCTCGGTATATCGAATCAAGTTGATCATATACTAACCGGCGTTGATGAGCCACATAGGCCATTCCATAATCGATACTTACTTCACGACGAATTTCCCTCTCTTCTACTTTTACTTGTGCTCTTGAAACATCGACTTGTTTACCATAAAATTTGGAACGAGCTCCAATTCCCAGAATATCAAGGTTCTGTCTGACAGAGATTAAAGTTGTTATTGCATCATTATTTTTACCTTTCTCTTCTGTTCCTGTTGCTATTTCCGTTGCACCGATATCCCATGCCGAACGTTTCATTTCCTTTTGCGCTCTCACATCCAATCGGGCAGCTTCGATAGACGGATAAGTATCAATTGCCATTTGAACAGCCTTATTAAGAGATATTGATTGTTGAGCTTTCAAAGTATGAGGAAGTAACAACATCATCACTACTGTTACCATTGTAAGAACTTTACCATGTGCACCGTGTTTACCAATTCGCTCTTCCAGAGCATATAACAAAGGTATTACCAACAAGGTGAGCAGTGTGGCACTAAATAATCCACCTATAACAACAGTGGCCAAAGGTCTCTGGACTTCAGCTCCTGCAGAGCCTGATACAGCCATCGGCAGGAATCCGAGCATAGCAGCTGTGGCAGTAAGAAGTATTGGCCGTAGCCGCTCACGTGTGCCTATTTTGATACGTTCCGTTACATCTGTCATACCTTTTTCCTTTAACGAGTTAAATCTATTAATCAGCACAAGTCCATTAAGTACGGCTACACCGAAAAGAACAATAAAGCCTACACCCGCTGAGATACTGAACGGCATGCCACGTATTACCAGTGAGAAAATACCTCCGATGGTGGCAAGCGGTACAGCCATGTATATCATCAAAGCCTGTTTTACAGATTTCAGTGCAAAATAGAGTAAAATAAAAATAAGCAGCATTGCTATAGGCATTACAATCATCAAGCGAGCTTTGGCATCTTGCAGATTCTGGAATTCGCCACCATAAGTGATACGATAACCTGCAGGTAACTTGAGTTCTTTATCGAGTTTCTTTTGAATTTCTTCTACAAGCGACTGAACGTCCCTGCCGCGTACGTTTACTCCCACATATATTCGTCGTGAGGCTTGATCTCTGGATATCTGCATAGGTCCAGGTTGATAACTGATATCTGCCACTTCTTTCAATGGAATGAGCTGACCGTTTGGCATGTCGACATACAGGTTTTGTAAATCTTCTATACTCTTACGTTCTTGCTGAGTTAGACGTATAACCATGTCAAAGCGCTTTTCACCCTCGAATATGACACCGGCTTTACTTCCTGAAAAAGCTGCACTCACATATTGATTAAGCTTTTCTATATTCAGTCCATACTGTGCTATCTTTTGATGGTCGTACTTTACCGTTATCTGAGGAAGTCCGGATGTACGTTCCAGTGATACATCTCCTGCACCTTTTATCTTACTGATAATGTCGACCATTCTTTCACCCAAGTCATTCAACGTATCAAGATCATCACCATACAGCTTCACCGCAACATCTTCGCGAATTCCCGTCAACAATTCATTAAATCGTAATTCCACCGGTTGCGAAAAAGAAAAATTTAAACCAGGAAGCCCACTGAGTTTATCCTTCATTTTCTCAATTAACTCCTCTTTCGTTTTTGCAGATTTCCACTTGCTCCTATCTTTTTCCAAAATAATGAAACTGTCTGTATAATCAAACCCCATGGGATCCGTGGGTATATCGGCAACTCCGATACGAGCACATACGGTTTTTATTTCAGGAAAATTTGTGAGTAATAACCTCTCGACTTCTTCTTCACGCTTAATCGTTTCCGAAAGAGAACTGCCGGGACGCAAAAAGGTTTGCATGGCAATATCTCCTTCATCCAAACTGGGAATGAATTCTCCTCCCATTCGGCTAAATGTAATTCCTGTAATGGTAAAAAGAATAATCGCTATGAAAAGAATAAGTTTCTTGTGACCAAGAGAAAAACTCAAGAGTGGTTCGTAAAGAGCATGTATCTTATTCATTATTTTCATGCTAAAGCTTTCAAACCAATGTTCCAAACGAGCAAAGAGGCTATTAGGATTTCGGGAAGGACGCATCAGTAAAGACGAAATCATCGGTACATAGGTAAGACAAAGAATGATTGCACCCAATATAGCAAATGAGAATGTATATGCCATGGGTTGGAACATCTTACCGCTGACACCAGAAAGAAAAAGTATCGGTGTGAAAACAATAAGTATGATGAGCTGACCAAAGAATGCAGAATTCATCATTGTTGATGCAGAATCATAACTTATGGTATTCATAGTCTCCTGATTGAAGTTCATCTTTTTCTTCATTCTGGATTCTATCTTATGGGTAATTCCTTCAACTATTATTACGGCCCCATCGACTATAATACCAAAATCTATGGCTCCCAAACTCATCAGATTGGCCCATACGCCAAACAAACGCATCATGATAAAGGCAAAAAGGAGTGCTAACGGAATGACCGAAGCCGTTATAAGACCGCCTCGTATACTTCCCAAGAGCAAAATAAGTACAAAAATCACAATAAGAGCTCCTTCTATCAGATTACGGGCAATTGTACTTGTGGTGCGTTCTATCAGATTGGAACGGTCAAGGAAAGGTTTAATCTCAATACCCGCAGGAAGGGATTTCTGAACAGACTTAATTCGTTCTTTCACATCTCTTACAACTTTTTCAGAATTGGCTCCTTTCAACATCAGAATCATACCTCCTACTGCCTCATGACCATCTTGTGTGAAAGCTCCATAACGCACTTGTTCACCGAATTTTACGTCCTCCGCCACATCACGTATAAGGATCGGTATATTATTTTCTTTTTTCACTACAATGCTCTTGATATCGTCTATCGACTTTACCAACCCTTCTCCACGAATGAAATTGGCCATGTGATTTTTCTCTATGTATGCACCTCCTGTGTTTACATTATTTTTATTAAGAGCGTCAAAGACTTCAGACATTGTTATGTTCATAGAATTAAGTCGTTCGGACGAAAGAGAGATTTCATATTGTTTGATACTTCCACCGAAAGAATTAACCTCTACGACTCCAGGTATCATTGCCATTTGACGTTTTACAATCCAATCTTGAATAGTACGCAATTCTTGCGGCGTATATCTTGATATATCCTTCGGAATCAAAGTATACTGGTATATTTCTCCAAGACCTGTTGTGATTGGACCCATTTCGGGCGTACCAAAGCCTTGTGGTATTTGCTCCTTTACTTCACCTAGTTTCTCTTGAACTAACTGACGTGGCAGATATGAACCCATATTATCATTAAAGATAACCGTAACGACCGAAAGGCCAAATCTTGATATAGAACGGACATCCTTTACTCCGGGTAAATTAGACATAGCTAACTCCACAGGATAAGTGACAAACTGTTCTATATCAGCTGTTGACAAATTCTCAGCAGTGGTGATTACCTGGACTTGGTTATTGGTAATATCCGGAGTAGAATCCACATTAATAGTACGAAGAGAATAAAGACCTCCTCCTATTATTACAAATAATAATAATAACACGACAAATTTGTGTCGTATAGAATATAAAATGATTTTATTGATCATAATTTTTGAAAATTTCTTTCAATTAGCATAGCTGATTGAATTTTTAATATTATGAATATATAAATTTAAATCCTCCTTATGAAAACCATATCAACCGGTTAATATTCACCGCTTTTACGGCACCATTGCCATCGGCCAGATTACTGGACGATAAACTCAGCAACGGTTGCCCCTTATGCACAGCCATACCATCAACGACAATCAGCTTTCCAAAATTAACAATACCCGAAGCTGTTGCCACAACAACTGATTCGCCACCTTGAGCAGCAACGATCCGGCCGGTAGCTTTGATGACATCCGAAAACTCAGCAGGCGTCATCTTTACCGTTTTCAGCCCAACAGCATCGGCCATAGCTTTCTTAAAGACAACTTCGCCGGGAACATGAGCCTCTCCGGCTTCATGGGCATGTTCATGTTCTTCTTCCTCTTCATCATGACCTTGACCACTTTGGGCTGCACATCCGCCGCATCCCATTAAGATACAGACAGACAACGCCCAAAACAAATATATTTTTTTCATTGTATTTCTCAATTAATAAACATGAATAGATAACAGATCATGAGTTGTCTCAAACGCAAAAAACAACTCATCATCAAAAAACAAATAAAATAGGAGATTACAATGAGGGCGGTGCACGAAGTCCTAAGACCGTTCTTATCCAAATACTATGGAGAGATTCAACATATAAGACTGGGTTGTGTTTGAATAGAAAATGCATGCAAGCAGACTTCACCTCATCAACCAAAGAGAACACAGTCTGCAGCGGGAAAAGAAAATAGTGCAAATCATTATCGATTACATGCAACTGTATTGATGTAAAGAATTCTATCGTATGCCCATGATCGCCACAATCATGCGACTCGCATCCGCCAGGTTCGCCTTCGGCTTCTTCGGAAGCCAGCGTTCGATAACAAGGAGCGCCATCCTGATGATGATGATGCGGAAGAATGACAGCCAGCATTACAAAAATGCTGGCTACAAACATTACATAGCGTATTATTTTATCTTTCAATGACATCCTTTTTCGCTTCATCTGCACAAAAGTAATAACATTATTCGAAATGTTAAAGCGGTCGAGTCATTTTTTGTTCAACAAAATTCTTAATAAAGCTTACCGTAGCATCTATTCCTAAGACGGCTACATTAATCGACAGATCATACGAAGCCGCTACACCCCAAGCCTTATTGGTATAATAATTGTAATAAGCAGCACGCGATTTATCCGTTTTTATCATCAATTCTTTTGCCTGTTCTTCCGTTACATGCTGTGCATCCATAATTCGTTTGATACGATTTTCCTTCGTATTATGAATAAACACGCTATAACATTTCGGATAGTCGCGAAGAATATAATCAGCACAACGGCCGACCATCACGCAAGAACCCTTATCGGCGATCTTACGTATTGCCTCGCTCTGAAACTTAAACAATCCGTCATTGGAAAGAACATCGGCATAAGGCGTAAATAAACCCATATATGGGAACCCGACCGAATAGGCATAAGCCAAACTGCTTGCTACTTTTTCGTCAGCCTTTTCAAAAAACTCCCGGCTTAATCCACTACTTTTAGCAGCTTCAGCCATCAATTCCTTATCATAATAATTAATGCCGAATGCAGAAGCCAGCTTCTGTCCGATTTCACGTCCGCCACTTCCATATTGGCGACCGATGGTTAATATAATCTTTCCCATAATATAACATTGTATTTAGTTTATGTAACTTAAGCAACTCTACTGTTACAAAGATAAAAAACATCTTTTTTATTTATGCCTTTGAGATATAAAAAACGACCGAATTTCTAAAAAACATAGAATTTTGATCATACCCCATCATATGGCAAAATAACGCTTTTACCTACAACTATGCGAGTAAAAACGCCTCATGGTATATAATAGTCTATATTACAGTGTATTAGATAATAAACTTGATTCGAATGAATTCTGTATTTCATTCGGATGTAAGAAGCATTTCTTTCGAATCCGTTGAAGGTTTCTATCGAATGAAATGGTTCGCGCATTCGAATGTATTTTATGCTTTTTACAGATGCTTTTTTAAGAATAAAAACTTTAATTTTTGATACAAATTCTTGCTCAACTAACTTGCTCTAGAAGATTATTAAAAAATATCACTTCGCTCTTTTTATAGTGACTCTACTCACTCCCTTGTAATCTACAACAGATTGTTGGGCGAGATAATCAATTATAGCATCAGAACAAGTACGAAATAAATTTTGTCCCTCATTTTTCTTTTCAAAATCGCTCACTGTAGCAATATAGCTATTCATTGTAACCTTATAAACCCGCTTTTTATCAATAGGTGAACCGTCTGGCATCCATACCTTAACATCTCTCATATCATCCTTATCATTACCAAATGTTATCGTATATTTTATGCCAGAGACATAGCCTGGTCCGTAATTATCAGATTTACAAGTAGCAAAAATCATCTTAATAACCTCATCCCCTGTCATATTATACATGATCATTTCATTACCGAACGGATCTAGGCGATAAACATCTCCTAATGAGATCGGTCCTGCTGGAAAAGAATCAAGACGGACACCTCCTGAATTCTGCAAAGCAATGTCTGCACCCGATTCAATACGAATCGCATCAGCCATCATACAACCCAATTCCTCCTTATTAAGAAAACTTTCTTTTGCCTGTGCTACAACACGCTTCAGCTCTTTATTATCATTAAACTCGTTGACCATAGCTTGTACCTTCTCATCCTTTTTCGGATTATCCTTTACATTTATCAAATGCGCTTTTTTCTCAATAACCTTTCCATCAGCAAGCTTAAGAGTCAATTCCGTTACATACTTCAATTGCTTCTCTGCCTGTGTAACAAGCACTCCGTTACTCATCGTTCCTTCGATTTTGGAATGCGAATGGCCACCCAGAATCACATCGGCTATCGGATATTCTTTTGCCAGAGCCAAATCTTCTTCATAACCATTATGTGAAAGAATAATAAACACATCACAACGGTCGCGCAACCAGGCATATTCCTGTGCCACCTTCAAAGGAGAGCGAAAATGAATATTCGCCAGATTCTTAGGATGAGAGTCCGGAAGACCATTCGTACCAAGTTGTATCAATCCCAATACGCCTATTCGGACTCCGTTACATTCGAAGATCCTATAAGGTTCAACATGTAAGCGCATTGTATCGGGAGCATACATATTTGCACAAACATAGCGGAAATTTGAACTGTTCATCACCTCACGAAACCCGGCAGGGGTTGAATCGAACTCATGATTTCCCACAGCCGAAAGATTAAATCCGGCTTTATTCATCAAAGAAACTATTGGGTAAGACACTATAGGATATTGATCATTTACGGGATTGCCTGTCCGGTTATCTCCGGCAGAAAAAAGCAGTAAATCAGGGTGTACTGCCCGAACACTATCAACAATCACTTCAAATTGAGGAAAACGATCGACAGCAGCATGAATATCATTTACAGAAAGAATGGTTATCTCCTTTGTTTGAGCTCCACTATAACAAGTTGTAAGTAATAAGATAAACGCAAATATTGCCTTGAATTGATGTTTCATATTGATCACTTTATTGAGATATTTTCTACTGTTTTATCTTGTGTTTTAAACTGGCGAAACTGATATATCAATACGAGGGAGGTGATAACAGTCGCCACCACGTCGGATATCGGACTGCTGAGCCAAACTCCGGTTACGCCATAAAAAGAGGGAAGAATAAGCAAGCAAGGTAACAAAAATAATAGTTGCCTGCTCATGGAAAGAAATATAGCCTTCTTCGCCATGCCAATGGAAGTAAAGAAATTGGTAGCAACCATTTGAAATCCAACGATAGGAAAAACAGCAAACGTTATACGCAGGCCATATACAGCCGATTTAATAAGTTCAGTATCTGTTGTAAACATACGTATGATTAACGATGGAATAATCTCGCAAAGCAAGAATCCGAGAGTAGTTACACCCGTTGCATACAACATGGTAAGCTTTGTAACTTCCGTCACTCGCGGATATAAACGAGCTCCAAAATTATAGCCGGCAATAGGCTGCATACCCTGATTGAAACCCATTACGATCATAACGAACAAAAATCCGACTCTATTCACCAACCCGTAAGCACCCACAGCCATATCTCCGCCATATTCTTTCAAACTGCGATTAATAACTATTACAATCAAACAGGCGCAAAGATTCATCAAAAAAGGAGACATCCCAATAGACAAAATACCTCTTACGAGTTCACTCTTCAATATATATATACCTTTCTTAAAATGGAGTAACTGTCCTGAATCAAAGAAATGTATCATTTGCCCTGCCAAGGATATAGTTTGTGCAATAACCGTAGCAATAGCAGAACCCTTTATTCCCCATCCAAAACCAAAGATAAATAACGGATTCAGTATACAGTTGATCAAAACAGCAGACAATGTGGCATACATTGCTAACTTTGGAAAACCTGAAGCTCTTAACACGGCATTCAAACCCAAATACATATGAGTTATAATATTACCTAATAAGATAACAACCATATAATCATGCGCATAAGACAATGTTATATCACTGGCTCCAAAGAAAAGCAATATAGGGTCTAGCTTCCACAAAAAGACTACAGTAAACAACAATCCCAATACCACATTCAAAACCAACACGTTTCCTAAAACATGATTTGCTCCTTCATAGTCTCTCTCTCCTAGTTTTACGGAAACCAATGTAGATGCACCGACTCCAACCAAAGAACCGAACGCTGCGGCCAAATTCATTAAAGGGAACGTAATAGCTAAACCCGAAATAGCCAATGCGCCTACTCCATGTCCGATAAAAATACTGTCTACAATATTATAAATAGAAGAAGCTGTCATAGCAATAATGGCAGGCAATGCAAATTGCATCAGCAACTTGCTGATCTTTTCTGTTCCGAGTATTAAAGGTGCCTCTGTCTTTTCCATACAACAAAGATATAAATTAAAATCAGAGTTTGTATATTTGCTAAAAATACAATTAAAGCAATGTCGGAAAACTTGATTATTAAAGGTAGTAATAAACAGGAAATGTACAAGACTCTCATACCTCAAATAGAAGCGTTAGTATCTGCAGAAACGGATATTGTGGCTAACATGGCAAATATTGCTGCCGCATTAAAACAGACATTTCACTTCTTTTGGGTTGGTTTTTATGTTGTCAAAGAGGATATGCTTGTCTTGGCTCCGTTTCAAGGACCTTTGGCTTGCACACGAATAAAATATGGTAAAGGCGTGTGTGGTACGGCATGGAAAGAAGCTCGCACAATCATTGTAGCAGATGTTGAACAGTTTCCCGGGCATATTGCATGCAGTTCTCTTTCACGGTCAGAAATAGTTGTACCGATCACCAATGGAAACAATATTTTTGCCGTATTAGATATTGACAGCGAAAAATTAGGAAGCTTTGACCGGATTGACGCCGACAATTTGGAAAAGCTCTGTAAACTAATCGCCCCAAAAATATCTTAATTATTTATATCAACCTTTCCATATTCTATAGAATTCAGCAACAGATTCGATGCCCTTATAGAAGAAATCCAGCATACAACTTTCGTTGGGTGAATGAATTGCATTCTGTTCAAGACCAAATCCCATGAGTACGGTCTTAATGCCAAGAACTTGTTCAAAAGTAGAAATAATCGGTATACTGCCTCCTCTGCGAACAGCCAGCGGACGCTTTCCAAAAGCGATTGTCATCGCTTCTTCGGCCGCTTTATAAGCAGAAAGATTTATGGGGCACACATAACCTTCGCCACCATGCGTTGGCTTAACATCTATCTTTACATAAGCAGGCGCTACTGAATTTAGGTAATCCTTAAACAGTTTCGAGATCTTTGCATGGTTTTGATGTGGAACCAAACGACAGGAAACTTTTGCAAATGCTTTTGAAGGTAATACGGTTTTGCTGCCCTCTCCCGTATATCCGCCCCAAATACCACACACATCAAAAGACGGACGGATACTGTTGCGTTCTAGTGTGGAATAGCCTTTTTCACCAAACAAAGAATCCACTCCTATAGCTTCCATATATATCTCTTCATCAAAAGGAATCTGTGCAATCATTTGACGTTCTGTATCTGAAACTGCTTCTACATCATCATAAAAACCGGGAATTGTTATTCGTCCATCAGAATCTGTTATATCGGCAATCAGCCTGCACAACACATTGACCGGATTTGCCACAGCACCTCCAAAATGTCCGGAATGAAGATCCCGATTAGGGCCTGTCACTTCGATCTGCCAATAAGCAAGACCGCGTAAACCTGTTGTCAACGAAGGGACATCTGCACTGACCATACTTGTATCAGAGACCAATATCACATCAGCTTTGAGCAATTCTTTATGGGCTTCACAAAATGCAGCTAAGTTTGTTGAACCTATCTCTTCTTCCCCTTCGAACACAAATTTGACGTTACAGTTTAGTAATCCTGACTTCAGTGCCGTTTCAAAGCCCTTAACTTGCATCATGCTCTGTCCTTTATCATCATCAGCACCACGAGCCCAAATACGCTCTTCACGTATCTCCGGTTCAAAAGGATTACTTTTCCAAAGTTCCATTGGTTCAGCCGGCATTACATCATAATGTGCATATATTAAAACGGTCGGTGCTTCTTCAGAAAAAATCTTTTCGCCATAAACAACAGGATTGCCCTCCGTAGGCATAACTACAGCTTTGTCTGCTCCCGACGAAAACAATAACTCAACCCAACGATCAGCACAGGCCAACATATCAGGCCTGTTTTCTTGTTTTGCACTGACAGAAGGAATCCGTATTAATGAAAAAAGCTCATTTATAAAGCGCTCTTTATTTGATTCTATATATGATTTTACTGACATATCTGCTTTTATTTATCACTTCACGAAAATACAAATGTTGAATGAAATAAACAAGCGTGTTATGAATTTCAAATAAATTAATATTACAACTAAATCACAAAGTGTGACCTTACAAAAAAACCGGAAGGACTCTTTGAGTTGTTCCGGTTTTATTAATATCAACTTATTAAATCAAGATACTACTTATCATCATCAAAACCTGTATAGCGATAACCATCACATAAATAAACATTTCCTGGATCGTCTTGAAACTCTATTCCAAAAGAAATGCTGTCAGTAACATGCCCGCCAGGAGATTTTGTTCCATTCACAACTATTTTACCATCGGTAATAGCCACTGTGATACCATAAAGCTCGCCCTTATCCGTTGTTGCAATACTTGTAGCCGGCGTACTGCCTGTAGCAAATGTAAGTGCACTATAGGTTACAGGACATTTGATATTAAAATTCCAGAATGCACCTTTATCATTAATCCACATTTCCGTACCATCATTAGCGGCCGTGTTATAAGTATACAAATTATAAGGCCCGTAGGTTTTACCCGAGTTACTAAATGTAACGACCCAATGACCAGCCATAGTGGCTACACCTGTTCCACCCGGATCGGTGTCAGTTTCAACATCACAACCCGTAAAAGCTACTAAGAGCAGCGCAAATAAAATAGAAATATATTTTTTCATATCGCCTATTCTTTATTTAGTTAATATAACAGTGAAATCCATCCCGGCATAAGATACAGTATACGAAATCGTACCTGTTGTCGGATCGTATTTGCCATCCTTGAATGCAGTAAAATCATCACCCCAACCGGCAACATGTCCGGTGATTGCTTCCACTGTATTATCAGGATTCAATTTCATATAACCTGTCAAAGCATAGGTTGACCCATAACCTGCTCTTTGATCATAATAACCGCCCAAATAATCGGACATCAGGAAAATACCTGGAGCCGCTTGGGTTAGAGTAACTGCAAAACCGCTATAAGCCGTAGTAACACCCGCTCTTAAACGGAACGTACCTTTTCCCACCGTATAAGCACCGGAAATATCTGTACTGACACTTGGATTATAAACAGCAACTGTACGAGTTGCAGAACTTGAAAAACCATCCTGGTTGACTGCACTGTATTGAATCGAATAAATACCTATAGCATTCGCATTCACAGTACCGTCCACTTTTACGCTCGAAGTTACATCTTCAGTCCCTTCCATAGCTACAACACCCGGATCCGTGAAAGAAGAACCTACAGGAATCTGCATCACTGATTCTCCATTAAAAGTAAAGGTCACAAAATGTGTAACTTTAGAAGTATCTTGCGTTGTATCATCACTGCAAGAGCCCAAAGCGACCAAAGAGAGACACAACATAAAACTATATATTATCTTTTTCATACTATTTCTCTTTTAAATGTCCATACTTATTTAACATCCCAGAATACCGGTGTAGTAATTGGAACCTCAGCTGGCGTATTCTTATTCAACTGACGTGCAACTTTCGGATAATACAAACGTTTGAGCAAACCGCCAGACTCAATACCATTAACAGCCGGTACAATCAGATCGCCTGCATTGTAAACACTCGGACTCTCATAAATCTCTTTACCTGTATGAGAAGAGAGGTTCGGACAATCTGTACGACGTATCTCCGACCAAGCTTCCATGTGGTTCATATAGAAGAAGGCAACCCACTTCTGCATATAAATCAGATGCAACTGTTCAGCAGAAGTTGTAGCACCATCCCAATTCACTTTAGAACCGGTCATAAAACTCGTTTCCTGACCAGCCATGCCACGAGCAGAAAAATCGGCAGCTATAGCTGATTCGTAAGCTGACTTGGCAGCAGACAGATTATTCATAAAACGAACATTTACTTCGGCAATCAAGAACTGCAATTCGGCCTGTGTAAAGAAATAGACCGGTTTGCCATGACCTACATTACCTGGCAGATCATAATCGATTGCACTAACATCTTTATTCTTCCAATCGGTATTCGAACCCCAACTCTTCATAACGGTCTTTGCTCCTGGCATCTGACCTACATAAACACCTTTGGCATCATTTTTCAAGAAGCCGTAAGCGATACGTGGATCGTTTGTTGCGCTCAAATAAGAAATCAATGGATGAGCAGCACAATGGTTGTTTGTTCCTAATTCATCTTTAGCACCATACCAAGGATTATACTGACCTTTCTGATCCATATAAACATCGAACTTGATATCGCCTGTAAAGAAGTTGTTCGCTTGAACCAAAGCCACAGCTTTTGATGTATAATTGGCAGCATCTACACCACCATCAATCAAACGCATATACATACGTAAGCGCAATGCATTGGCGAAACCTTTCCACTGACTCAAACTTTTACCCATCAACGGATCTGTAACCGACATAGCGTCACTGCTTGTTAATGCCGTTTCAGCAGCATCAACCTCACCTAAGACGCCTAAATAAACCGTTTTACCATCGTCCCATTTGGGTGACGAATTAGCACTTCCCTGCAAAGCTTCCGTATATGGACAATCACTCATATTATCGACCATCAATTGGAAAGCATAAGCGCGCAATACAGTCGCAGCAAAAACATCTGCCGGATTGGTTGTTTTTTCCAAAACAGTCTTTACATCTTCCAATGCACCGGCATAAATCGTACGGTAACAACGATCAAGAACCTGAGAAGATTCATAAATCGTCTGTTCACAAAGATCATTATACTGATTTGCTTCCGGCATCTGTTCATAATACTGAGCGAAGAAACCTGCATAATTGAACATCTGGTCACCGGTCGTTGCTGCTATTGAATTTTCAATAGCAGGGAATATCAAGTCTGCCGTAACAGCAGAACTTTCTGGATAATCCGGATCGGAATTAATATCCAAATTACAGCCGGTCAACAACAAGGCTCCTATCGAAGCATATAATAATATATTTTTCATATCAATTCTTTCTTTTAAAATTTAACCATCAAGTTGAAGCCAAACTTACGAGAACTCGGGTTTGCAGAATATTCACCAAAGTTACCTTCCAAATCATTACCAAAAGAAGTTAACTCCGGATCAACAAATGTATTAGACTTTGGAGTCCAAACAAAGAGGTTATTTCCAAAAGCAGATACTTTCAAACCCTGGAACGGTGTTTTAGTCAACCATTTGGTAGGAACATCCCAACCCAAAACGACTGAACGTAATTTCACATACGACTTATTAATCAAGAAAGCACTGGCTAAATCAGAACCACCATTATTCCAATAATTATAAATATTGGTTGCATTTAAAGCCGTTGTATTTTCTACATAAGAAACACTGCCGTCAGCACCCGTAATCTTATTTACTGAATGAGGAACGATGAATGGGTTACGGTCGTTATAAGTTGTTTGAATCGCATTACCGGTAAAATATTCTATATTTTTTGTACGAGAGAACATCTTTCCACCATGACGAACATCCAAATCGGCCGTTAAGCTAATACCTTTATATTTGAATGTAGTAGAGAAGCCCATCTGATATTTAAAATTCATGCTACCTACAATCTGTTCAGCTGCCTCAACCGGCAATCCTGTACTGGAGTTGACAACAATGTTGCCATTCGGATCGTATTCAGGAACAACGGCTTTGAAAACGCCGACGGGTTGACCAACTATAGCATACATCTGCGTACCACCAGAGAAACCATAAATAGAAGTAATACCGCCTAATTCTTCAGGCAAACTGATTACCTTACTCCAGTTCTTCGTAAAGTTCCAGCTGACATCCCAGCTAAAATCTTTAAGTTTCACAGGAGTAACGTTGACTAACAACTCAATACCTTTATTACGAATCTTACCTAAGTTCATGTTCTGAGCCGTATAACCTGAAGCCGGATCCATATTCAGAGAGAAGATCTGTTTATCTGAATTACGATTATAAAAAGAAGCATCGAATGAAATTCTATTCTTTAAGAAAGCCATATTCACACCGAATTCTGTTTCGGTTGTCATCTCCGGACTTAATGTATTACTACCAATTACATTACCAACACTAAAAGCATTGACACCTACTTTGGTAAATGGGAAACTACTTGTATTCCAACCACTGGAATTAGCAGAACCTTGGGCATAAACTGAACTAACCATATAAGGAGTAGCATCATTACCTGTCTTACCCCAAGCTGCACGAACTTTACCAAAAGAAATAATTTCTTTCAAATTATCATTCAACAATTCTGTAAAAATAAAGCTTCCTGTAAAACCAGGATAGAAGAATGAACGATTCCCTTTAGGTAAGGTAGACGACCAGTCGTTACGAGCGGTCACTGTCAAGTAAGCCATATCCCGCCAAGATGCTTCAAATTGACCCAAAGCACCCATCAAGCGGCGCAACTGTTTATGCTGATCAACAGATGGTTTATCAGCAGAGTTACTCAAATCGAACCAGGTCGGGATAGTTAAATTAGATACAGCCGAATATAAATAACTTGTTTGACGTTCGTTGCCATTGAAACCCACTAAAGCATTAATATTAAAATCACTGATCGGCATCTCAAAATTCAGAAGAACATCCTGATTGATTTCACGACGACGTGTAGTCTGCTGTGTAACAGAACCTGTAAGACTCTTCAAAGCATCAGCCCAGTCAGGAGTGCCTGCATACATAGCGCTCAAATTTGGATCACCTGTATTGTGATGACCTGTTGAAGTATCCAAACCAAAACGATAAGTAAACTTGAAATATTTCAAGAAATCATAATCCATCTGGAACTTTCCATAGAAACGTTCTGATTCATATTGATTCTGGAAGTTATTCAATACATAATATGGATTCGTTACACCATAAGGAGTATAGTAATAACCCGGACTATTGAATGGATCATCCAAATCTTTCAAACTAATAATACTGATATCACGCGGAGTCTGCATAATTGAGTTGTACATCGTCGTCTTACCCTGACCGGTGCTTACGAATTTATTCTTCTGATAAGCATAGTTGACAGAACTTGAAAATGTCAGATGACCAACCTTATGGCTACCTCTTGTTGAGAAAGTATATTTATTATAACTATCAGCATTAGTAGGAATCATACCATCATCACTGACTTGTGAGAATGATACGAAATAGGTACTCTTATCAGTAGCTCCATTGAAAGAGACACTGTTATTATAACGGACGCCTGTATCAAAGAAATCCTTTACATTATCTTCCATAGCTGAATAAGGTTTCAACTTTTGGGAATTGTCATATACATTACCCCAAAGCTGCATTGAACCATCCATACGTGGACCCCACGAACCATTTTCAATCATCGTCTTGTCGCCGTACCAACCCATACCAAATTCATTCTGGAGTTCAGGAATACGCAACAAGGTTTCCCATTGAAGACCGCCATTATATTCAACGCCAAGACCTTTCTTCTGTATTTTACCGCTCTTGGTTGTAATCATAATGACACCACTGGCAGCACGGCTACCATATAATGCCGTAGCAGCAGCGCCTTTCAATATAGTCATGTTCTCAACATCATCCGGATTGACAGCGTTCGAACCGCTACCGAAGTCATAACCGTTGTTCAAACCATCGCTGGAATATGTTGCCGTATTATTCAATGGAACACCATCGATAATATACAACGGCTGATTGGAACCCGACAAGGAGCTCACACCACGGATAACAACCGAATTGGAAGCACCCGGGTCAGAGGAAGTTGTAGAAATCTGCACACCTGCAACCTTACCAGCCAAACCGGACATCACATCTGTCGTACGTTTGTTAGAGATTGTTTCACCACCGACTGAAGTTGCTGAATATCCAATGGACTTTTCAGACCTCTTTATACCCATAGCGGTTACAACAACTTCGTCCAAATTCTCAGCATCAGACTCGAGAACCACCCTTAAACCGGTTTTCGCTGCAACCTCTTGCGCCTTCATTCCGACGTAAGAAATCTTCAACAGCTTAGCATTAGACGGAACCTCTATTGAATACTTTCCGTCCATATCTGTTACTGTCCCGAGTGTAGTACCTTTAACTACGACGGAAGCCCCGATAACAGGCAAGCCATCATCTGCGGAAGTAACCGTACCAGACACTCTCGTGTTCTGAGCAATCACCATACTAATCCCCATAAAGAGAAATAGCAGGATACAAGTTAACCTTTTCATCATAATACACATTCTTTATGTTAGACATTTCATTGAAAACACATGACACACAGTCCTATCTCTTACCTTAGTAGAAAAAAAATAAATTGCTTAATGGCGCACACATTCTTCTAAGATTTTCAAACAGACTTATATTTAGTCAACAGTATTTATCCATTCTTATCTATTTTCACCTCAAAAATATATAAAATTCTTGAGCAAATGAATTTTTTAAGAGAAATTTTCTCTATACAATCTAAAAATACCGATTCTAAATAGAAGTCCGTATGAAGCTTCACAGCGGCATACGGACAAAAACAAATAACAAACTCTACTTATATGAAAAACAAATACAATTAATACTTTGGTTTACAAAACACAAAACATATTATCAACTGTCACATTATTGAAGAATAACAAAACAAAACAAAAATAAGTTCATCAGACACATTTTGTTTAACAAAAAATGAAATGAAGAACTAAATTTATTGTAATTTCGAAACGTCAATTAAAAATTTTACTTTATGCTTTCAGAATTCAACTTCCAACAAATGATCAGTGCATTCATTGTACTGTTTGCTGTCATCGATATTATTGGTTCTATCCCTATTATTATATCATTAAGAGAAAAAGGCAGAAATGTCAGTGCACCTAAAGCAACGATCATCTCTTTTCTTCTCATGATTGGTTTCTTTTATGCGGGTGACTACATGCTCCGATTGTTTCATGTAGACATTGAATCTTTTGCTGTCGCAGGTTCTATAGTCATATTTCTGATGTCGCTCGAAATGATATTGGATGTAGAAATATTCAAGAATTTAGGACCGATTAAAGAGGCCACTTTAGTTCCTTTGGTATTTCCTCTTGTCGCAGGTGCCGGTGCATTTACTACATTACTTTCACTTCGCGCTGAATATGCAAGTATTAACATCCTCATTGCTTTAGCATTAAATATGGTGTGGGTATACATTGTAATCCGACTGACAAGGCAGATACAACGTATACTCGGAAAAGGCGGCATCTATATTATCCGTAAATTCTTCGGAATCATTCTGCTCGCCATCTCCGTTCGCCTATTTATGGCAAATATTATATTTTTGGTTGACAATATTCAAAAATAATGAGATAATATATTATATTACAACCTTTTATACAGAATTAAAAAGTATATACTTTCAAAAATGATTTTATAAACAATCTTCTATACATTATTATATATAGTCAGCTCAAGACGTTGCATGCATTACCAAAAGAGATGTATCCGTATGGAATAACATACGACGAGCAATACTCGAATTAAACATTCGTGCCAGAATATTCCTCCGATACGTGCTCAAGGCAATCACATCGATATGACTCTCAAGGACAAACTTCTCAACAGCGAGCAATAAATCACCATCAGCAAGAACCTGATGTGTAATATTAGCGTCCGGATATTGTTTCTTAAAATACTCATTCACTCCTGAAAGACGAATCTCGTTCCATTCATCATGACTTGTAGAGATATTAAATATATGAATATGAACCTTATATGGCTTTATGATTTGCATAAACTCATCAAAAGCCAACAAGTCACGCTGATTGAAAGAGGTTGCAAAAGCAATATTCTGAACTTTTGTCAAATCATTATACGGGAAATTTTCAGGTACAGCCAAAACCGGCACATTATTAGCTTCAATCACTTCGCCTGTAACACTGCCTATCAAATCCATATCTTTCTGACTCTTACCACGTGTTCCCATAACAATCAGAGTAGGATGATATTCCTTGCTGAATGAAATTATTTCGTCTTCCGGAAGTCCTTCGCGTAATATGCAATCATATTTTACTTTAGGAAGTTCGCCTTCGTTCATCTTCTTTTCTATAGAAGCGTGTATATCATTCATGTCGTTTTGAACGTGTTTCAAAACATTTTGCATTGTCTCTCTTTCTTCCGACGATTGATAAGCTAAAGTATCACCCAACGGAATAGCCGAAGGAAAATAAGGACTAAAGTAAGCATGCATAAGCATAACCTCGGCACCAACTTTGGAGGCATAATTGATACCCAACTCGCAAGCTTTAATAGAATAATCAGAAAAATCTATGGGAATCAAAATTTTTTTCTTCTTATCCTTCTTGCCTTTATCCTGCCGGGAAACTGTCTCCTGAGCGAACCATTTACTATCTTCAATAATACGCAAAGCATGAGGCAGATCACTTTCCTTAATTCGTACCCGAACACCGGCCGAAACAACCGGTTGAATCTGATTTACATTGTGCAAATAGACCTCTATTCCTTCTGTTTCAAGCATCGTTTTGAGAATCTGAGCTTTCTCAAAAGTGTGAATTGCTAAAGTTACTAATTTATCTT
>Ga0183096_1001152_pt1 | contig 24695 bp, 33 predicted proteins | sample Biomet5_FD_127791 | JGI IMG/M metagenome (GOLD analysis project Ga0183096, IMG submission 127791) | Microbial communities from bioreactor (seeded with sewage sludge) at LBNL, California, USA - Biofuel metagenome 5 (version 2) (version 3) | ecosystem: Engineered > Bioreactor > Anaerobic >... | reverse complement strand
TCGGCGTGATAACTACCCCAGCTCTGGTGGTAGACGGCAAGGTGGTTTCCTTTGGCAAGGTTCTGAAAAAGGACGAGGTCGTGAAAATTCTGCAAAAGGTACGGGGGTAATGCTATGGCAAAGGAACCATCACAAGGCATTGGCTTCTTTCAAAAATATCTGACGGTTTGGGTTGCTCTTTGCATGGCGACAGGCGTGCTAATTGGCAAGTTTCTGCCTGCCTTTCCTGCATTCTTGGGACGCTTTGAATATGCCAGAGTTTCGATTCCGGTTGCCATCCTCATTTGGGTGATGATTTACCCCATGATGATGAAGGTGGATTTTCAAAGCGTCAAATACGTCAGCAAAAACCCTAAGGGTCTATTTGTCACATGGGTGACCAACTGGCTGATTAAGCCGTTCACCATGTACGGAATCGCCGCACTATTTTTCTATGTGGTGTTCAAGGGGTTGATTGCCCCCGACCTTGCCAAGGAATATCTGGCGGGAGCAGTCCTCTTGGGCGCTGCCCCCTGCACGGCAATGGTGTTCGTCTGGAGCACCCTCACTAATGGAAATCCTGCTTATACCGTGGTGCAGGTGGCAACCAACGATTTGATTATCCTCGTTGCCTTTGTGCCGATTGTGAAGTTCCTGCTGGGCGTTTCTAAGGTATCCGTACCGTGGGATACACTGATTCTGTCGGTTGTTTTATTCGTAGTAATTCCTTTGGCAGGCGGCATTCTGACCCGTGTGTTAGTCACAAAGCGCAAAGGCGTGGAATACTTTGAAAACACGTTTGTCCACAAATTTGATAACGCCACCAGCATCGGTCTGCTGCTTACTTTGGTGCTGCTGTTCTCCTTCCAGGGCGATGTGATTTTGAGTAATCCGCTGCACATTCTGCTGATTGCCGTACCGCTGGTCTTACAGACCTTCCTCATTTTCTTCATTGCTTACTTTGCCTGCAAATGGCTGAAGCTGCCCCATGATATTGCGGCTCCTGCCGGGATGATCGGCGCTTCCAACTTCTTTGAGCTGGCGGTGGCCGTGGCGATTGCCCTGTTCGGCACGACCTCCCCGGCGGCGCTCGCCACCGTAGTGGGTGTGCTAACCGAGGTGCCGGTGATGCTGCTTTTGGTACACATCGCCAACAAGACGAAAGGGTGGTTTCCGGCATGAGTAGACCCAAGGTAGCCTTTATTTGTGTTCACAACTCCTGCCGCAGCCAGATTGCCGAGGCGCTGGGCAAACATCTTGCCGCTGATGTGTTTGAGAGCTACTCTGCCGGAACGGAAACGAAGCCGCAAATCAATCAGGATGCGGTTCGGATTATGAAGCAGCTTTACGACATTGATATGGAACAAACCCAACGCTCCAAGCTGCTGGCAGATATTCCACCTGTCGATATTGTGGTGACGATGGGCTGCAATGTAGCATGTCCTTTCTTGCCATGCAGATATCGGGAGGATTGGGGGCTGGACGATCCCACTGGCAAAAGCGATGAAGAATTTGAGCGAACCATCAAGTTGATTTACACTAAAATTGAAGATATACAGAGGCGCATTCTAAACGATGTGCTATAGGAAAAGAGGCGGACGCTTTGTCCGTCTCTTTTGCGGTTTTACATTCCGAGGATCGTCCACACATAGAGCGGGGCTGTCAGCGTGAACACGAGGCAGGCGAACAGGATCGCCGGGCCGCTCCATTCAAACTGACCGTGCTTCCGATAATCAAAGTACGCCATGCCGAGTTTGGCGAAGAAGAATACGGCAAGGATCAAGTCGATTGCCGGGAATACCACATTGTTGACCACGGTCTTGATTTGGCCGGAGGCATCGTTCCATGTGCCCTCAATGGCGCCCGCCACATCGCCTGCGGCGATGGCTGGTGTTGCCATGCAGCATACGAGAAGAAGGGTTGCGCAGAGCATAGCCAGCAGTTTCTTGTTTTTCATTCGGTTTCCACCTTTCCTAAAATGGGCCGCCGGGCAGATTGCCGGCGGCCTTGTTATTTCTTTTACGGTTTTGCGGGGGCAATGTGCCATTCCTCCCAAAGATTTCCCCGAATGGTGACGCTGTCAGTGAGGTTTATGCTAAGCATCCCGGCAGGCGTCCAGCAGTCGAGGAGCCATGTGTAGGGGGTATAGGCTCCGTCCGGAAACCAGATGGGTGTGAAATGGGTTCGCCGGTTATAGGTTGAATACGGGTTTTGACGGAACTGAAAGGAGGATGTTCTTCCTGAGATCGTTGGGTCCAGGAGCCGCCAATAGGTTTCGTAGGCAAACTCCGGAAAGTAGGTCACGGCGTTTTGCGCAGCGGTTACGGCGGCGGACTGATTGGAATAGACGTTGGTCGTAACACTTTCCTGAACGCCATAGCCGCTTTTTAGCGTATTCGAGGTTGCTGTGGGAGATTTGTCATCCGGAACAATGCTCATCGTGGCAGACAAGCTGGCAGAGTAGCCATTCCAGTCAAAGTCCCACCAGCCGTGATCCTCCCAATAACCGTTGTCAACCCAATGATACCAACTGTCGCTGTGACTCTTTCCGTCCGCATCAGTCCAGTGGTCGGTGTGCCAGCACTTTACCCATACAGCAACCCACTCCCAATTTTCGTGCCAGCGAGGTGACCAGATGCCCCAGCTCGCAGAGGCGGCCTCTGCATTGGTTGGCGTTGGGCTGCCGGTATAGGCATTGTTGCGATCTGTAGCAATGGGATTGGGCGGATCGTTGCCGGATAGGTCAGTAATATTACAGGTGACTGTGCTTTGAGCCGAGCCGCCGCCGGTTACACTGACCTGAATCGTGATGACGCAGGGCTCATCCGGCGTATGCCACTTCACCCAAACAAGCTGGCTGTCCTCCTGCGGGTAAAACACATTGCCCACAGTATAGGTCGCTCCCTCAATGTTAAACTGAACGCTGACGGGATGATCGGGGTCCGCCTGCCCACCGCTGACTGTCACCGAGGTGATGACATCCGTATCCACGCGGTACTCGTAGTCGTAGGAATCAACAACGGGGGATTCCGCGATATCGCTGAATCGTACCACGCCGATTCCAAGTGAGGAAATGATCGTCGAGTTGCTGACGGATTGCGATTTGCTGCCGCTCCACGCCGGATAGCCGAGGTCGGCTTTTTCAAGGAAAATTGCCAGCGGCAGGTTTTTATGCGTCAGCGAGAGCATTTTTGCCCGCAAATCGCCGTTAACCGTCTGGTCGTACAACGCCGCCTCTGTGGCGGTCATGGCATACTGCAAGCCCTTATAAAAGAAATATGCGATTGGTTCAATGACAATTTTGTACTTTCCATTGGTCAATGTTTCAAAGTCGATGCCAACATATCCGGCAATACCGCGAATGGTCTGTTCATCAGTAAAATAGCTGCGGATTGCGCTGATGCTTGCAGGAGAATCCCCCGATGAAATAATTCGTGGCATTTTCTGCGAGGGATGGATGCAGACATATCCGCCAACCTTCGGGGAAAGTGCGGAGCCGCTGTTGTAAGTCAGCTTGCTGACCTTTCCGAAATGAACAAGGGTTGCCGCTGGGTTCTGGTTAGTCAGATCAATAACATTGCCAACGATTGCGTGTGTCTCCGCATTGATCACAGACACCCGAACACCATCCATGCCGGGGTTCCAATAGCTGCTGGAACTGCCGTTTCCCATGTTGCCTCCGCCGCCATCAATGTTTGGATCGCCCGCGGCAAAGGCGGGGATCGCCATGGACAGCAAAAGCAGCATGGAAAGGAAAAGCACAAGGATTTTTTTCATGTGACTCCTTTCCAAAGAAAAAGCGCAGCCTTTCGGCTGCGCTGGCGGAGAATCAAGGCTTTAGCCCATATCTCCGATCTTGTTTCCGTTTTCATAGATGTTGTTATCCTCAACAGTTTGGTTCCCACCGCTGTTGTCCACATATCCGAAACCCGGCACATAGACCTGACCATTCGCGTTGGTGCTTCCGGCATCCGGCGTTGACGGCTCTGTCACCGTGGTTTGCTCTTTGGTGTAGGTGGGCGGCGATTCCGTATTGCGATCCGTTTCAGGCACATCCTCGGCAGTGTGATTCTCTGCCACAGTCGACGGAGCTTCCGGCGCATCGGGTTTTACGGGATCAGCCTGAATGGTCTGCTCTGTACCGGAGCTGTCCGCTCCGGCGTCGGGGTCGGCGGTTGTGCCAGCGTCCCCTGTGTTGGAGGTGCTAATATCCGGCGTCTTGATCTCCACCTGTGGCTGCGCTTCCGAGGACTGTGAGCTTTCCGGCGCAGGATCGACGGCAGTCGGACGGTTGAAGCGGCTGGCGATCACCACGGTCAGCGCCACGCATACGACCACGCCTGACACGATCAGCAGCGTCCTTTTCGTCTTATCTTTCATAGAGTTTTGCCTCCTTTTTTGTTTCTCTGTGGATATCCCTCTAATTCGCACCCTACCACAGAAGAGTGCGGAAGTCTATTGAATTTGCAAAGTTTTTCAGAACTTGGGAATATATTTTGCCTGCACCCGAAGCAGCATCCGAACGGGCGGCAGAATCCGTCCTGCAAAGCTGGTTGGGATCTTCAGAACCAGCGTCGCGTTCGCCAGATAGCCCTCGCTCTCTCCGCTGGCAAGGCCGTTGTTGGAAAGCGTCACGGCAAGCTCCGAAATCGCGTATTCCAATTCATCCCCTGCATAACTGGCGTAGCCGCTTCCGATGGAGGTCAGGCCAAGCGTTGCCGAAAGCTGGGCATAGATGTTGCCGGTGTCGATGCTTTCCTCCCATCCACCGTTCTCAGTGGGCGAGTATCCTGCCGCATAGCCCTCCCGCACGGCGTGGTAAACATCGTCGAAGTTGTCGTTGATGGTACTGATGACCGACTCCTGCACGGCGTCGCGGACACCCTGGGCGATGATGGTCACGCGGAAATACTCGGAGATGCCACAGAAGATGAGCAGCAGGCAAAGCGTCACGGCAATGGTCATGGGAAACCCATCGCCGCGACTGCCTTTCAGCAACGGGTGCTTGCGGTCACGCCTTTGTGACGGCTGCTTTTTTGACTTGTGGATCAATCCTTTGGCGCATTTCACGATGCGAAGCGGATATGGTGTGACCTTGCTCATTTCCAATACACCTCGCTTTTGCCCGTTGCCTGCGCCACCAGCTCCACGGGAAAGGCTCCGATGCCGCCGAAACCGATGTCCATTTTTAACGTAACGGTGACTGTCACTTCCTCATTGAGTTGGATGTGTCCGGTTCTCGACCATGCAATGCCCGGAGAGATACCAAGTCGTTCCGATAGAATTGTGGCTCTGATGCTGGTTTCGCTGCCTACCTGCCCGGTGATCTCGGCCTCCCGCACCAGCTCGGCGGCATAGGTGTCCAGATTGTGCTTTGCCACAAAGACCGGCAGCACCTTCACAGCAAGGGCGATGACCAGCATAGCACAGAGAATCAGCACTACCACGTCGATGTAGCCCTCGCCGGACTTTCCGACTTTCAGCTTTTTCAGCACATGGTTTGCCCCCTTTCGGGCGGAGCATACTCAGGATCATTGCATTCCATCACACCCTGTACGGTATGGCACAGCTCATCGCTGTGGTCCACGCCATCTTCAAGCATCCATGCGTCTCGCATGATCTCCAGAGGATTGTCAAATTGAAGCAGATATTCCATCTGATCAGTGGTGAGGGCTTCCGGGAGCTGAGATATCAGCATTTTTGCGGCGGCGATTTCCGGCGCCGCGGCGATGAGCTCTGATCGTCCCATCTCCAGCCAGCCTATGATACTTTGCGCATAATTCGATCCTAATTTCTCCGCAAATGCGGTTGTAATTTCAGTTTCGTTCATATTCGCACTCCCCTTAAAACAGCATTGCCATGGAATCGAGGATGACCATGGCGAGGACGACGATATAGGTCAGCATGAAGCAGGCCAACATGATAAAGCTGAATACGCGGATCTTGGGCGGGATCTTCGCCGCCTTTGCCTTGAGCCTCTGAAGCTCCTGCTGCTTGAGGTCATGGCTGAGCATCTGAAAATAGAGCCGCCCGTCGTCGCCGCGCAGCACGCCGATGAGCCCTCGGGTAATGTCCGAGAGCATGGGCGAAGCGATCCTGCCCTCAAACCGAACCAGCGCCGCCTCGTAGGAGGATGAGCGCATATCCGCCGTGAGGACATCCAGCTCCGCGGCAAACTCCGCGCCGGCGTGATGCTTGTAGTTTTCGAGGATCGTCAGCACATCACGGCTGGACGCAAGCTCCTGCTCGATGGTGGCCACAAAGCGCGGCAGCTCCGCTTCGATCTTGTCACGGCGCTCCGATACCTTTTCCTCCGCCTTGCGGGATTCCTTGAAATAGGTCAGGATGGCAAGCACCACGACCACCAGCGCCAACAGAGGAAATACGATCAGGCACGGGATCGCCAGCAAAAGCATGGCGCAGGGCTTGACGATGGTATAGGCTGTGAAAACCTCCGGGGTCATGTCCATCCCCGCCGCATTGAGCATTCGCGCAAGATGCGACCGCTTATATTCATCCATGTGGATGTATCTTGAGAGCTTGATCGCCCAGCCGAGGAACAGCGCGTCCAGCGACTTCATCTGTTTACGCTCAGCTCTGCCCGCGGAGAGCAGCGCCTTTTCTGTGGACAGACGCGGCAGCTTCAGAATGTCGGCGGCGATGAAAAACAGCCCGGCGGCGAGGGCTGCGCCAAAGAGAAACAATAAAAATGTCACGCCCGTCACCTCCTATGGCACACATCGCTTCTGCGGAAGCGATAGGGTTCGCTTCGCTCACGGTGCGCCTTCGAAGGGGGAACAATCCCCCTTTGACCTTTCCCCAGCTCTCCGAGGGGGATAAGATACGATTTATTTTTCATGCGCTTACCTCCTGTACTCTATGGGCTGGGTCAGCTTGACTACAAAGGCGAAGCTGACGAAGATTGCCCCGGCGCAGACGGCGAGGACGATCTGGCCGGGTATGGTGTGCATCAGGGCGTCGTACCAGTCGGCGTTGATGAACTTGAGCAGCGGAATGTTCAGCACCACCAGCGCAGCCATGGTGATGAACTCCTTGCGGGGACCGAATACGAGATTTTCCAGCTCTCCGTTGACGATCCGCATATCCGAGAGCTTGGAAACAATGGGCGTCAGCGTGGTTTTAAGGCCACGGTCATACTGGCAGGCCATCACCGCGTCGCACCATTCCCGGAATACCTCGTTGTCAATGGAGCCGCGCAGGTTCAGCAGCGCTGCGTCCACGTCCGGGTCGATATGCTCGACGATGTTCAGGAAGTTCTGGAAGACGCCCTGCACTGGGCGGTTGAGATAGTTGATGTTTTCCTCCACGGCAGTGATGAAGTCCTCACTGCGGAGATAGGCCGTGGTGATGATGGAAAGCGCCGTTTCCAGCTCTGAGGCGACATCCTTTTTGAAGTGTCCGGCGGTCAGCTTTACATACCAGAACGGAATGAACATGAGTCCAGCCGCCAGCACCGGCACCAGAAAGAAGTTGCCCATAATGACGGCGACGGACGCGCCGATGGCGAACAGCAGCAAAGACGCGGCGCAGATCGCCGGGAATCTCGCTTCCTTTCCGGTGGCCTTCAGGATGGTCTGTGTATCCTCAATTTCCCGTCGCAGGAAGGATTTCTTCCTGCGGTGCGTGCTCTCGTTGATCTCGGCGCGGATGCTTTTCGGCGCGGAGGTCAGACGTTGGAATACGCCTTGGGTGAAGTCCATGGGCGAGATGCGAAAAATCAAAAATGCGCCGGCAATCATGCCGACGCAGGCGACTAAGAGTAAAGTGGTCAAGCGGTTTCCGCCTCCTTTCTGAGAAATGATTGCAGCTGTGTATCCGGCATTCCGTTATCCACCAGCCGCCGCTGCAGGCTTGGGGAGATATCCATGTCCCGTTCATGGTATCCCTCAATGGTGTAATTGCCGTTTTCATAGTGATTTTTGGTGATGTGATAGCGGTAGATGGAATTGTATTTGCGGGTTCCGTCCGGCAGGATCTCACACTCCATGATCTCCATAAGGCGGCGCTGCTTGTTTTCAAGCTGCTTGCAGAATACTACCAGCGGGTATGCCTCGGTCACGTTATCCATGAGGGTGGAGTCAGACATATCCATGGCGCGTTTGCACAGGGAAACCATGCGGCGGTAGGTGGCTTCGCAGGAGCTGGAGTGAATAGTGGTAAGCACGCCCACGCCGGTGCGGGCCGCTTCCTGCGCCGCGTTTGCTTCCTCGCCGCGCATCTCGCCCACGAAGATGAGGTCGGGGTTGAAGCGGAGAGCAATGTCCAGCAGATTGATCTGCGTGATGCGCTGGCGCTCGTTTTCGCTGTCGCGGGTGAGCGTGTGGACGACGGAGTTCACCACCTGCCCATCCTTCTCCCGCACCAGCTCCACCTCTCGGCTGCCGTTCTCAATGGTAAAGATACGCTTATTGTCCGGGATGGTGGTCAACAGCCAGCCCGCCACAGTAGTCTTGCCGGAGCTGGTGGCTCCCGCCACGCAGACGGAGATGCCGTAGCGCAGGCAGGCGGCGAGAAAATCCAGCATTTCATCCGTGGCCGTTCCGCTGTTGACAAAGTCGGCCTTGGTCATGTTCTGCGGGTTGACGATACGAATGGAGGCCGCCACGCCCACATTTTCGTCGACGATGGGCGTTTTCAGGGCGGCGATGCGGATGTTCTGACTGAGCGTGCCGGTGACCATGGGGCTGGCGTTGTCCAGAATCACGCCGGAGGTGTGCAGCATTCGGCGGATCACGTTGATCGCGTGTTCCGGGGAGTCAAAATGTACCTTGAGCTTCTCCGACAGACCGCCGGAATACTGGATCTCCACATCCCGCCAGGAGTTGATGTCGATTTCCTCGATGCCCTTGCCGAAAATGTATTTGGTCAGAAACCCATATTCCGCCATCTCCGCATAGATAGCGTCCACCAGCTCGTCCGGCGTCATGCCCTTGACTGCGATGCGCTTGTCCTGAATATATTTTGCGGCGTAACGCTTGATCTGCTCCCGGCTGTCGGCGCTGCCCGTCATCAGACTGGAATAGTTAGCGGCGATATAGCCCTGTACCTCCCGGCACACATCGGGGAAATCTCGGGACTCATTATCTGGCGTAAAAAAGAGAGAATGTGCCCGGCCAGTCACGATGGCTTTCACCTCGACCGGGGGCGCATCTTCTTCGGACAGGATGGTGTTATTGTAAGGCGCAGGGATTGGCTCCGATGCCTTGTCCGGGATGGGCTCAGTATATTCTTCCTGTGCGGGAAGTTTCGGCGCTTCCGGCGTGGCAAACAGGGAGGCATTGCGTTTCTGCCCTAACATCCGAACACCTCCTTCAAAATCCGATCCAGCTCTTTTCTATACGGGCGGCTGTCCTTCATGGTGAGGTCGGAAAGGAGCGTCCCCGCCAGATACTGTTCCTCCAGCTCCTGCGAATACGGCAGCTTGAACGCCACGCTCCCCAGCACCTTGCCGATGTGTTCGGCAGCCTGCTGAGGCTTCACGTTGCTCGCTACCTTGTACTGCTTGTCCGCGTCCCATCCGGTATCCTTCAGAAGCGGGAGCTGGCTTGAAAAATAACTGACGGATTTCAGGTCGCAGTTGGCCAGACGCAAAACGCTGTCCGACTCCATCAGCGCCACAGCGGAGAGAATGTCGTTGGCAATGTAGCTGCCGCAGTCCACGACAACATAGGGAGCCAGCGCCCGCAGCCCCTCCAGCAGCTCCGTCGCCTGCTGCTCGGTATAGGGCGGGTAGGTGTATTCGTTTTCGCCCTTTTTCATGCCGAGTAAGGTCAGATACGACATCCGTTTATGGGTGACGCAGTGGTTTTTAATGAGAACGTCGCTGATATGCGGCACCGCGAGAATGCTGCCCAGCGACCGTTCACAGTCCAGCTCCGAGGCCGGGCAGACACAGGGCAGCATGGGGGCGGTCATATCACAGAGCAGCAGGACTACATTTTTCTTTTTGTCGGCCAATGCCTTTGCCAGCTTCACCGCCGTGATGCTTTTCCCGCTGCCGGGAGAGCCCCGGACGGCGAGCACCCCGCCGCTTTCGGCCTCCTGCTCCGGCTCGTCCTCCGCACCGCGCCAAAAGATGCTGCTTTTCTTAAAGTTCATCGTCCGTTGCCGCCTCGCTTTCCGGAGTGGCCGCATCGGCGGGATCGGCCGCCTCGCTTTCGGGAGTTTCTTCCGTTGCCTCCGGATCAGGATAGAGCTGCTCGATCAGCGCGTCCTGTGTGTCGATGAACTTCTGAGCGTTGTCCTGCGTGCCGCGGTAGACCAGCGTCAGGTGGATCTTCGCGTCCTGTTCCAGTCCGGCCAGAACCTGCGCCTGCTCGGGGCGCACCAGCACGGTGACGGTGGAGGGCAGCTCCTTTTCATCCTCCGCAGTGGCCTCGCCGGTGTTTGCGTCATAGCCGGTGGAGGCTGTCACGCTGATAATCTCCACATACTGAAGCTCCGACGGCGTAACGGTTTTGCCGGTTTCCTGATAGTCTGCCACAAGGACGGAGACAATGTCCCCGGATTTCAGCTTGCCGGAGAGGCCGGTGGCGAAGGACTTGATGGTCACCGACATGGCCTGCTTGGTTCCATCCAAATTGTAGAGATAGGAATTCTCAGCGGCAGGCGCGTCGGAGAGTTTGGACGGGAGAATGTAATCGCCTGCGGCGAGGTCGGTCACGGCGTACTTTCCCACTACGGACGCGGCGTCGTGATACACATTGGCAGGCAGGTTGTAGGACCCGATCTCCACGGTCTGCACCATATCCGCCGTGACCTGATCTCCGGCGCTGACCGCCTTGGCGACACGGACGATCTCGGTTTTCTGGCTGATGCTTTTATTGAAAAGCGGCGTAATTCCGAAGCAGATCACCAGCGCCAGCAAAATACAGATGACGCCGATAACGGTTCGGTTTTTGAAAATACTCATAGAGTAGAACCTCCTAAATCATGAAATATGCGGCGATGAAGCTGACCGCGAGAAACGGAGCCAGCGGGTAGCTTTTCGGGAGCGCCCGCTTTTGCGCTTTACGGACGAGCCTGTCGGTCAGAGCGAACAGCAGAAAAAGAAGCAACGCGACCGCCAAACCCATAAGCCCCGGATACAGTCCCAGCGACAGGCCGGCGGCGGCAATGAGCATAGTGTCGCCAGCGCCGCCCCTGCCGAAGCCGGACGCAAGGAAAAACGGAACGGCGAGCAGCAGTCCCAAAAGATGGGCGGGGCTGAAAGAAATCAGCCCCGCCAAAGTGAGAAGAATACATGCGCTGTATGGGATCGTCCTGCTGCGCAGGTCATTGATGCCGGCAAAAATCAGCGACCCGGCAAACAGCATGCCGCTGATCATCTGCGGCATGGATCAACCGAGCTGGTCGACCGCGCCGCCGTAACCGAACATATCGTTGATGGACTGCTCCAGCTTGGGCAGGACGGTATCGCCGAACAGCTTGTACAGGGTGAACAGCAATAGCGCGCCCAGCACGACGGCGATCAGGATCTTGATGGCGGTGTCGATGTAGCCCTCGCCGGCGTTACCCGCCAGCGCGCGGCGGGTGAACGCACAGCCGCGGGAGACAATGGAACGCACCTTGTTCTGCATGGCAATGGCGGCGTTGGTGACGGCGGTCTTGATGGTATTGATGAGCTTTTTCATAAAATAAATCCTCCTAAAATGTTGTTGTGTGTGGATTACATGGACTGGCCGGACATGCCCTGCGTCTGCTGGTGGGCAGACGTTTCCGCCTGCTGCTGGGTCTGAGCCAGCGTCTGCTCATACGCCTTCATCACGGCGGCGTTGAACTGCTCGCGGGATTCCTTGGTGCAGGGGAAGCAGATGTCCTTGTAGTCGCTTCCCACCTTGTACTGAGGCATCGCCACAAACAGTCCCTTGCTGCTTTCCAGCACCTTGACGCCGCGGATTGCGAATGCGCCGTTGATGTTGACGCTGGCTGTGGCGCGCTGTGTTCCGCTGCTCTTTGCGCCGAAGATACGGACGTCGTAGTCGACGGGCAACTGCGCCGCGGTCTTCTCTGCGGAAGGCTGTTCCGCTGCTTGAGTCTGATTTTTTGCCATGAAAATTTCCTCCTTTTCGTTTTTGAGATCATAAAAAAGCGCCCGTCCGGGCGCTGGGTCACGGGGTCATGGTCATCTCAAAGCCCAGCTCCGGCTGGGAAAGCTCCACCTGCCGGAAGCTGGTGCGGTCGAGATAGTAAAAGGCGCTGCCGCTGCTGTCGTAAAGTTCCACAAGGTCGGAGACCGACATGGGATGCCCAGAAAAGCCGGGCGGTCTGCGCTCGGTGAACTTATCGTAGATCGCCTCCAAATCGTTGCTGTCCAGCTGCCCATCATAGACGACGGCGTAATCCTCCAGCGCCGGTTCCGGCAGGGGCTTCCCGAAGCTGACAATATCCTTCCATACAGCCGCGCCGGGCCGGAGCTGCCAGATGCGGCAGTTTTTCAGGAGCGCCGGTGCGGTTTCGTCCGCAGGCATGGAAACACCGCCGCTGGAGAGCCTTTCGTAGACGCCGTCCGTCCACTTAGGCGACAGGTGATTTTTTTGGAGCCAGCGCTCCAGTTCGTCGTTTTGGAATATGGCGTCCATAACGGCAGAGTCCCGGTCAATGTATCCAGCCGGGTTGCCGTAGTACCAGACGCATCCGTTCCTTTGTTCAATGCCTGCCACGGCGGTCACCTCCTTACTCCATGGTCATGCCTCCGATCTCGGGAGCGTCCTGCCCGGTCAGCGCCGTCAGCTTTTCCCGCGCCCACTCCGGCATACACTCGTCCCTGAGCGCGCCGATGAAATCATGCCGGTTCCAGCGTGTCTGTTCTCCGTCGCCGAGGCAGGTGCAGCGGATGGAGCGACCTCTGGCATTTGGGCCGCAGCCAAAACCGTCGTGGGCGTACCAGAGCTGATCCTCCGGCCGCCAGCATTCCTCCTTCAAAATATCCGGGGACAGCACCAGCACCCGGCCGGTGTAGTCCAGCTCGGCGGAATCCGCTTCGCACTGCCTGCCGCTGAACAGGCCGAGGGCTTCAACCGCACGGCGGTATTCGTCCACAAAGCCGTCCAGCACGGCGGGATGGGAATCCACCGCAAACGTATAGTTGTGCTCCCGGTCTGGCTGGATGAAGGTTTTCTGCGCCCACGCTTTGTTATTTCGGGAAAACCGGCCGTCATCGCTCTTTTCCTGCAGTGTGTTGGCCAGCACGAGATTTACCCGCTTGTAGCCGAACTCGGCAATGACGCTCTGGGCGCAGCTCTCCTTCAGATACATCCCGTCAAAGTCGCGGCGGATGGCTTCCTCAATGGCGTTTTTGCAGGCCACGTTCGCTTTCCAGCTCTCCCGCCATAGCGGGAGCTCCTGATGCTCTCGGGCGTAGACGACGGATTGGGGGTAGAGATAGGTATCATTCTCCATAGACGATGTCGTCCTCCGTCAGATGTTCCTCCAGTCTGCCGACGCAGACGCCCGCCGCGACCAGCACCTGAAGCAGGTCATCGGGCACAGCGGAGAGGTCATGATCGCAATCGGCGGAGCCGACGAGAATCAGACCGTTGTCCTGATCGACGTAAGCCTCCAGCCTTGCGTCGCGGGAAATGCCTGCCTCATCCAGCAGCTCGGTCGGAACCTTGATCTCCTGCTCACTCTCCGACGCATCGCCGCAGGCGCTGCAGCCGTCGCAAACGCCGCAAGCTTTGGCAAGCTGCACCGTCAGAAATTCCGCCAGCTTGGAGAGGGACTCGATGGCCTCGAGTATCTCCCGCGCGGTCATCTTCCCCTGAAGGACGGCGACGCAGTGCCGGAGACTGTGCAGCTCCGCGCACTTCGCCTCGGCGATTCCCGCGTCCTCTAAAAGCTGCGAAGGGATGGTCATGCTGAAATCGGATTTTTTCGTGTTGTTCTGATTGCTTTTCATAGTGAATCCTCCATAAAATCATTTTCTGTTTGGCGTCCGTAGTCAAAGAGCGTCATCTGACTGGGTTCGCACTTGGCGCGCTCGCTCAGATCGTAGTTGCCGATGAGCAGCTCCGCAAACTGGCTGTTTGGGTCGTATCGCTGCTTAATGTTGTTGATGCGGGTGGTGGACAGAAGCTGAATTCCGGGCGCGTCGTACAGCGCCCGAATGAATTCATCGTCGTTATAGGAGAGCAGGAATTTGCCCTCGATCTTCATCAGCGCATCCCGCAGCCGGATGTGATCCTTTTCGGTGAAGCCTCCTTCGCCCACGTTTTTGTAGTAGTTCTCGGTGGCGTGATAGGGCGGGTCGCAATAGAAAAAGCTCACCGGGCGGTCATACTGCCGGATGAGCTTCTCAAAATCCTTGTTTTCCACCACCACCTTGGCCAAGCGCCGGTGCGCCTGCTCAATCAGGGGAAAGTTTGCCCGCATATCATGGGGCTGGCTCCCAAAGCTGTCAAGGCTGGAGGCATAGCTGTATCGGATCAGCTGATAAAACCACGCCGCCTTCTGGACATCACTTGCGGGACTGTCGCGGGCCAGACTGTCCCTGACCAGTTCAAAATCCTCTCTGGAATTGAGAACATATTGAAGCTTCTCCATCAACTCCCGCGGCTTATCCCGCACGCAGCGGTAGAGGTTGACCAGCAGCCCATTGAAGTCGTTGTAGACCTCAAAATCGTTGCCGGGCGGCTTGGCAAAGAGTATCCAGCCCCCGCCGCCGAACACCTCGATGTAGCGCTCGTAGTACAGCGGGAACATGGGGAGAATGGTATCCCGCAGCGCTTTTTTTCCGCCGATCCAGCTCATGAAGCTGTTCAGAGGTCATCACCTCCGTCCAGCGGCAGGGCTGTCTGACCCGTGTCAAATCGGGCGCGCGCCTTTTTCAGTCCGCGGATTGCGCCGCTGATTCCGGCGATGCGGCTGGACATATGCCCGATGGTCTGGAGCAGTTCCGCATCCGTCTCCGCATAAAAATAGCCCTTTGCGTTGCTGCAGATCGGCACGCCCTCCCGGCGCAGTGTGTTGATGAGGGCGCGCAGCTCCGCACCCTTGATGCCGAACGCCGTTTCCAGCTCCCGACTGACAGCCGCGTACTGCTCGCCGCAATGGAAGATCTCCATGTATCCCGCGAGCTCGCTTTTGAGCATATCTGCCTCCTTTTCCGGGGCGCTTTCCCGAAAAAGGGCATAAAAAAAGAAGGGGCCGTTGTCCCTTTCGGAAAAACGGCCCCCTGCGTGTGTTTCTATTTACTCTTTGATATCGGTTTCTATGGCGTCTTCTGAGATGCTCTCCTTGTGCATGATCTGAAATATCTTTTGCGGCTGGGGCGGATCTCCGCCCGCGGCTTTCCATCCGGCGAGAAAGGCGATGCGCACCATGGCGAACAGAGCGTTCTCCGCCTGATCGTATTCACGGCGATCCAGAAAATCACCGAACGCCTTTTCAAAATCGTTGGTCTGCATATTCGTCATCCTTCTGCAAATTCTAACATAAACTATAACATATATCAGAACCTCGGTCAACGGTACAATCATGTTAGAGGTGATATAGTATGGCGAATAATAAACTCTCCATTACGCCGAGAAACCCAAAGGGCGAGGATGGGTATAAGACCTTTTCAATCCGGATCAAAGAAGATCTCTGCTCGCGCATGGACGAGATTGCCGCTCAGACCGGCAGAAGTCGGAATGAACTGGTTGCGCTCTTTATTGAATATGGCTTGGACAACTGTGAAATTGTGAAATAGCGTTCAAGCCTTTGAAGCGTCCGCATTGGCGGGCGCTTTTTCTATCCCATAAACATATCAGCAAACCGCTGACCCTGCTCTTTGCCGATATATCCGGTTTCCGCCGCGTTGAGGATGAGGGATTCCCTGACCGACAGGGTTTCCATCCGAGCTTGCAGCCATGCGGTTTCCTGCGGCGTGGCCGGGAGACGGATCAGCGCGTCAAATGGATTCATTACATCATCTCCATTCCCGATTGAGTCTGCCGTTCCAGAGGAGTTTGAATCGGCTGGTGATCCTCGCGCACCAGATGGCCGTATGGCGTGATGACGGCGTTGTCCTTTTTTAGCACGGCTTTGCCATAATCGGTGAGACAAACATATTGCGACAGCAGTCCAGTTCCCACTCCATTCATCAAAAAGTGCATCTCAGCCAGAGCCACCTCCCGAAAGCTGGAAACCTTTTCATCAAACTTATACTCGTCCAGATGCTCCGCCAGCACGGCGGCCTCCTCCAGCGAATCACAGCCGGAGGCAGACAGAACAGCCTTGTACTTCCGCATGGGCTTGTCGCCCATGCCTTTGAGCGTTTCGGCAAAGGCGTTAACGTCTTGAATATCTGCCGCATCGGTAGCCGCCATTAGCAGGGGAATTCGGCAGTCGACGCAGGCGTATACGCCCGCATCCGGAAGATTCTGCTGGGGCAGCTCAATGCGATTGCCCTGCATATCCTCCAGCAATATCTGATAGTCCGGCGTCTGCATGGTGAAGGTCATATCCTTGTAGACTTCCGCAAGCTCGCTATGCTGTACCACATAGCCGCCGTTTGCGAATACGCCGCCCTCGCCCTGACGCAGCTTCCGTCCAATTCGCTCGAAATCCAGCAGGTCAAATACCTTGTCCGGGAGATTATCCAGCTCCGGCACAAAGCCGTTATCTGCGTAAAACCTGCCGAGCTGGGAGTCGTTCAGCGCCTCGCCTACCACATGGCAGCAATCGGTGCTGCTGGCAAGGTCGATGAGCTTCCCGATGGCGATGGGGCCGTTTTTCTTGGCGATCTCCATTTTGAGAAGTCCCTCAAAGGCGGAGCTCTGCCGCTCACTCAACTCGGAGAGCTTCTGGCACAAAGCATTCAGCTCCAGCAGATTGACTGCGTCGGAGATGAATGGTTCCATGTTCTCGAATGCGTAGTATTCCTCAACCTGAAAATACAGCTCGTCGCCCTGCTGTATCCGCGCCCTGTCCAGTGCGTCAAACAATTCAAAGGGCATAGCGGGGAGGGAAAGATTCGCGTGCGCTTCACTCGGTGTGGCGTAGTCCGTTTTGGCAATGTACACGTCCATAATCTTATCCAAGGGTCATTCCTCCCATCTGCGGCGATTCCTGCTCATAGGTGCTCGGGTCTGCGCCGGGGACGTTCCAGCCGTGCATGGACCCGCACTCCATGGCCTGCCGCTGGGCAGTGGTCACGCCCAGACGCTCGTTGTTGTAGTCCGCCAGCTCCTGATTTTTCTCTCTGCTATCGGTATTCCAGTCGCTTTTGTAGCAGCCGTTCTCGCCGCGCTTGATGCAGATGAGCTCCCCGGTGCTTTTCAGCGTGGAGAAGCACAGCTCCGGCAGTCCCTCCGCCAGCTTCGGGGCAAAGCGCTCCTGCTCAGTTTGGATGCTCCAACCGTCATCGCCGCTCCAAAGATGGGCAAAAAGCTCGCAGTCGCCAACCTTGATCTCTCGCTGCTCAAAGCCTTCACCGAAACCGTCGCTGCACTGCCCGGACACATATTTCTTTAGAGAGGCAAGCTCTGCATCTGTCAACTTGCCGGCCACCTGACATTCCGCCACGCCCCAGAGTGTTCTGTTTCGGACTTCGGCGGTAATGCGGCAGGACTTGACCTTGCTGTCCACGCCGTCATCTTTGCCGTAATAGGTCATGAGGCCGCGCTCCGCTTCCTCCTGGTGAAACTCCCGCAGCAGAGCCGCGGCGATGTTATCCGCATATTGTACCGCCTCGTCGCCGCTCAGCACCGTCGGCTCGTTCTCGTAATCGCCCCAGCGGTTGCGCTCGTAGCACTCCACCCACATGGGCATATACAGCTTCAGCAGGTGCGTTTCCGGGGGCAGGACGGTGAAACTGTCCTCGCCAATGACCAGTCCGAGGGAACTTCCGCTGTCCCAATTGCAATGGAATGTGCCGATATCGTCAATTCCGGTCAGGGTTCCCATCGTTCCCGGTTCCACAGGCCGGTACGGGTCTTTCATTTCCCGAAGCCGGATGCGAGAGCCTACGGGATACTGCTCCCGCAGAAAAGCAAGCCATTTCTGATCCATGTTACATTCCTCCAAAATTCATCGTCGGGCCGGACGGCTCCAGCCCGGCGATACCGAGCTTTAGCCGTTCTGCCGCGTCCTGTATGGTGTTGTCATCCGCAAACCGGGGATTGCTCTGCCAGCCCTCGTCCAAATGGGTTTCGCCGTTCTCGGCGATTGCCAGATAAACGGTGGAGACGTCATCCTTTGTGACGCACAAGCGCTTGCTGTCGCAATCAAGGCCGTTGAAGCGGTCAATAGCTTCCGTGAGGGAATCCGTGTCATACCGCACCTCGCCGTCGCAGTTGAAGTTTTCCACGACGAACCAACGGTAGCTGTGTGGCAGGTTCGGATTTTTTGCGTTTTTGAGTGCCTCTCGCCCCTGCTCGGTCAGCCCGTAATCCTCCAGCGGACGCGGATTCTTCTCGCCGAACAGGTCGTAGAGGATATCATCCGCGCCCTTTCGCACAGCGGGATCGTCCGTCAGCACCTTGTATTGGAAGCCGGAGGTGGACGTATAGGGCAGCTCATCCTGAATGACTTGCAAAAAGATGGCCGGATCAGTATAGGACAGCGTTTCACCGCTGGCGAAGCTGACCGTGCCGATGACCGGCGGTTCCTGCGCCATGTTCAGCTCCTGCTGCCGCTTGTCGTAGACGTAGATGTAGGAATAGTCGCCCTTCTGCGGAGAACAGCGCAGGCAGTAGCGGTAGTTTTCCGTTTCAGCCACATACCCATGGCTGCCACCGGCTCCTGCGTCCAACTCCCCGGCATGGCTGTTGCAGTAGCTGGACATGGCAGCGCGGTCTTTCAGCGGGCCGCGCCGCAGCTCGTCCACAACCGATTCAAGCTCCGCTTTGAACTCCGGCGTGTTTAGCTCATTGTCGTTGTGCTCCCACCACGTTGTCCAGAACTCGTTGCCGCCGCTACCGTGGTCGAAGCGCATGTGGCCTACGGTGGCGAGTTCTGTGTCCTGTTCCTCTTGAGAATAGAAAAGTCCCGCCTCATCGGGAGAGGCGGGACGCAAAGTAAATTTTCGGTTGTCCTCGGGGTAATTGAGTCCGCGTTCGTCGCAGAACTCTCGGAGGGAAAGGTGGTAGGCGTCGGCGAAATCCAGCTGGCCGTTCAGCCGCTTGAAGCCCTCCTTTGGGAATGAGATCGGTTCGTGAGTCAGGATGGTTCCGGCATGGTTGACCACCACGCTCGGCTCCACCGTCACCGGCTCGCCGGGGTCATAGTCGCTGCCCCGCAGGTCGTAGGCGTACCAGCCCTCCGGCACGGTATCCCGGTCGATGCGGGCATTTGTGAACAGTCCGGGTTTTCCGAATAGTTCGATGTATTCGTATTCTTCGGTGAATGCGTTGACGCTCATGGGCATCGTCTCCTTTCTGATTTTACAGCTACACAACATACCACAGAGCGGCGTAGATAGCTACCTTTTGTTTGGTTGCCAATGCGGGAGGCGGATGGTATAATCGGAATAGTTTTAGATACTGCTTACTTTGCAATAGGCGTCGAAGACGAATCAGAGAACAGGCAGATAAATTGGAATTTACTTTTTTTCTTTGACTCCTTTGATTTCTCCAACAAATACCCAATGCGGTTCCCATTCACCATTCCCGTTAACAGGATAAACTGTCGGTTTTGACTTATAGTAATCTTGAACATCTTGTGCAATGTCTTCTTTCGCAAACTGGTGTTGGTATACCTTTCTGCAAAGAAAAGTTGTATTTGCTTCTTTAAATGTTATAAAGTTATCTATGGCAACAGGCGTAAGTCCAGCAGCCAAAACTTTATCTTCATTCCGACCAGAGTGTGACCCCATATATCCCAGTGCCTTGCGATATTCTTGCGGAAAGAAACTCACTGTAAAAAAATCACTCTCCTTCATAAAATCAATCGTATATCGACCAGGATGAATATACACAGTGACAACAGAGCCATCCGGATTGTTTTCTCTTGTCCACAAAGTTCCAAAACTTCCCCATGAAACTGTACATGCGTTATATTTTTCAATATCTCCAGCAGTTACTAAAGCCCATTGATTCTTAAATAGATCAAATATTTTGTACTCTTTATCTTTGAACTCGTTCATATTCTTATCTCCTCATCTTGTATATTTTTATTTCTCATTTATAATAAGCTTAATACCACAATATGCAAGTATGCACTTTTTAGTAAGATACTATCTAAAAGGAGAGTGTAAGATGAATAAGAACAAGGAAATATCACAATACGAAATAAATTCAAAACCTTTTGAATACACGCTATCCCTCATTGGTGGAAAATGGAAATTGCACATTTTATTTTGGCTATCGAGAAAAAATATTATGCGTTACAATGAATTAAAAAAAGCACTTAACGGAATTACCCATAAAATGCTCAGCAACCAATTAAGGGAATTAGAAGCTGATGGTCTTATTGTTCGACATGAATATCCACAAGTTCCTCCGAAAGTAGAATACTATCTTTCTGAAAGAGGAAAATCATTGATGCCTGCTTTGCATGAACTTTGTAAGTGGGGTGTAAACCACATAGAAGATGCTCCATTATCCCATTAATAGCTGATGGACAACTTCCGATTTGTCTGGCAGGCTTGCTTCTCCTTTTTGCTCTGAGACGAACCTACTGGATTCTCACTTGTGGATCAGGTTATAGGATATAAAGCATGCCGCAGACAGATATGATTTTGTCTGCGGCATTTTTATCAGCACAGTTCCATCCCACCCATGCCTTGCGTTTCAATGGGCGCACCCATGCGGCGGATCTGCCCGAATTGGGTGTGGAATCCGTCGTCCGCCTTGCTGTCGGGAATCATCTCATAGTTGTTGATATTCCTTGCGATTTGCAGAGCACTGTCAAAAGTATCCGGCTGCTCCAGTTCCAACGCGGCAAGATATTTCAGCAGCTCGCCGTCTATCTGATTCATCTGCACAATTGCCTGCGCCAGCGCGTTGGCGCTCTCCACGGTGATGCAGTCCTGCGGCACCATGGTCGCAAAGTATGGGAAGATATAATCAACCGTAGTGATCTCGGCTTCCGCAAAGTCCTCAATGCCAAGCCGCTGTCTTGTGTGCTCCAACAGCTCATCGGCCGCGGGAAGTGTCAGCGTGGTGGAAATGGGATTTTGCTGCTTGCCATGGGATACGCGGAGGCGAAGCAGCATAACGCTTTTTTGTTCCTGCCCCCTCTGTAAGAATTGCTGCGGCAGTTCCTCTTTTCGCACCACATACCCGGCGCGGCAGAAGGCCCCGCCGTGGTCGGCATAAAACTCCGCACCGATGATCTGGTAATCCAGATAGGGCTGAACGCTTTCGGGAAAGGGCGTTATGCCATGGGTCACCAGATATTTACCGAGGGCGCTGCCCCCGCCCGCGTCCGGCAGAAGAATATATTCATCCAGCGCTTCAGACAGCCGCAGGACATCGTCAATGCCGTTCACGCTGTTGGCGTCCAACACGCCCTCAAATTTCAAACAGGAATCCCGATCCATGGTCTGGAGCGTCCTCCCAAGGGTTTCGAGTTTCTCTCGGTTATCCGGATTCCATATATCCACATTTTTGAGATAACCGCCAAGATTGTATACGTTGCTGCTGACCTCCGAAATCTCAATTCTATCTACCCTCGGATTCTGGTAAAGCACCTCCAACAGTGTTTTACTGTTCTCAGTCGAAGAGAAGGGAAACCTTAATCGGAATCCTTCATCCACGCCGACGTAAGCCAAAGAAATCGTAATCATTCCATCCCTCCCATCTGTGGGCTCATATTTTCAATAGGGTCGCCCTGCATCAGCTCGTCGAGGCTCAGCGTTCCCTGATAGGCGATGTAGCCTCGCTGATTGAATACGCCGCCTTCCTGTTCCACGCGCTGGCGGCCGTACTTTTCAAAGTCGTAAAACTCCGCCAAATTTTCGTCATACTGGAAATGCTCAGACTCCTTAATCATGTACTCCCCATATTCCTTCGGGGAGTGGACTCCAAGGACAAAGTCAAACTGGTCGAGGTTTTCGGCAAGCTGCCGCACCTGCGCGGCACACTCCGGCTGCGCCAACAGAACGGCCGCGCCAAGCATGGCGCACTCCAGCGAGCTCAGCGGCTCAATGGTGCGGCACATCTCGTTGAGGTCGGACAGACTCTCATTCTCAAAATCCAGTATGGCGTCGATTTCATCCGGTAATTTACTTTCCATGAATTGCAGGCTCATATCTCCGTAGCTGTCAATGCCCGCACGAAGCATAGCGCGCTCAATTTGGGATTGCGTCATGGGAAGATAGAGGTATGCGGCAGGGTTTTCGACGGGAGCAAAGCGTAAGGACATCTCCATCTCCAAGACACAATCCTCGTAGTGATATTCAGGGAAGCGCCGCCCGTCATATAGCTCCGTCATCTCAAAATCATTGTCATACACCACGCCGTAGTGCGTGACGCGGCCGACCTGCTGATCCAGCAGCTCCTGTGCGATTTTTCTGAAGTCCTTGCCCTGCATTTCTTCCGGAGACGCCGCGCCGCCGTTCATGGTCAGGAAGTGCCTGCGCCCCAATGCTTCCATGTCGCTGAAATCCGTGATCACCGTGGCTTTCTGGCAGCAGAAGGTCAGATTGATGAACTCCTCAACGCTATGAAGCTCCAAGCGGGAGGCCATGCCCTGAAATTGTGCCTTTTCGTATTCGTCGAAGCTGTCCAGCCGCTTGGCAAGATAGTCCAGCTCGTCGAGGTTCGCATTGGTCATCTCCATCTGCTTGAGCGCAGGGAAATCTCCGCGCACTTCTTCAATGTGGCAGTCATGCTTCACCGCATCCCCGATTCCCAGCGGCTCCAACAGCGCAAGAATGTGATCGTATTCGTCCTTGACGATGGGAAATGGAACTGTTGCCACGCCGTATTCCGGATGCTGCTTATTGGACAATACTGCTTGGATCATTTCAATACCTCCTGCTTATTTCTTTTTGCCATATCCGTTCGCAGGCAAGTGCCGTCGCTGCGCCAGCAGATAAAGCCGTGGGCGGGATAGGGGCAACCCCGGCATCGTTCCGAATAGGTGCAGACTGGGTTGTCGTCTTGCTGCACATCGCGTGGCATGGAAACGGCGGGCTCTTGGACTTCTGCAAAATTAATCATCGTGACTTCCTCTCTAAACGCAAAAAGGCCGCGGCTTTGATTTTGTCAAAGCTGCGGCCAAATCGTTCTTCTGTTCTGTTTACATGGTTTGCTGCGGCGGTGCGTCCTGTTCCAGCGCCTGCTTGAATCGATCTGCGTAGTCAGGCACCATTTCCGTAATCTGCGTCTGGATCTCGTCGATCCGCTTCTCCTGCTCGAAGGTGAGAGGAATTCCGGAGGTCATTGTGTCGGCGCAGCAGCGGTAGATTTCAATGAGCTGCTCCGGCGTGAACCTCTTTTCCTCCGGCACAAGCCCGGAACGAAAGGCAAAGTCGCGCTTGGCGGCGGCAAAGCCGTTGCCGAAATAATGGCCGAGGGTAAGGCTGTCGTGGTCGTATGTCCATTGCCATGTGGTGAACTGGACGCCGCGGTTGCTTTCCATCCCGCCGAGGGCATAGCCATTGAAGTCTGTCAGCAGTTTGTAGGGCTCGCTAAGACTGGATGCATTTAACGGGGAAGCATTGTCCATGAGCGTCATGTACTCATGCACCTCAGCCGCAATCTCGCCTGTTCGCTGACAGAGGTCGCTGACCTCCGTGTCATCAATAAATTCCTTACGAATACGCATCGACCCATCGGGGATCACCGCACCAATTTCCTGCCCGTTCAGAAGAATGGGGAGACGGTTGTTCTCGGGGACTGAAAACTCAATCTGTTCCCGCTGGAATCGACGCGCCAGCTCTCCAAAAAAGTCAGCGCCCTTTTTGAATTTGTTTTCCTCCATAGTGCCAAGCCTCACTTTCTTCTCTTAAAATGAAAAAGGGCGCCGATCCAATGGCCCTGCAAGACCAATCAATCGGCGCCCAAAAGTTTGCGAAAAAATACGATTCAAAAATAGTGTGTTCCTTGCTTTTTTGCGCTCAAAAAGGGCGCTGGTGGACTGCCGGATGAAAAGCGTGGAAGCAAGAGGTTCAAATCCTCGCAGACACCCTGAAACTGCCCTTGGCATCTTTTTGAAAAATAAAAAAATCCGGGCCTAAAAAAGCCCGGAAACAGTTGATGCCACTGGCTTTGCGCCAATGGCATCTAAACTGTTTGGATATTATGGTGACCCTGCGGAGATTCGAATCTGTAACCACTGGATAAAAAACCCCTTGGGGATGCTAAAAGGATGCTGCTTGGGCTCCTAAATTAAGTGTTCCTGTGTTTGCAAGGTTGAATGTGAAAGTTCGAATCCACTTACCCTCAAAAAACGGTCAAATGACATCATTGAAAACGCAGTCCAATTTTTCACGGAAAAAGTGCCCAAAAAGCCTGATATCATGCGGCTTTCACCGCATGATATCATTTTTGGGCACTTAGTATGGTGGGAGAGGATGGATTCGGACCATCGAAGCTATAAAGCAACAGATTTACAGTCTGCCCCCTTTGGCCACTCGGGAACTCTCCCATATGTGGAGTTTTGTTGAACAAAACTCCTTGTTCAGGCCTTGCCTGATTGGAGCTGGCAATAGGACTTGAACCTACGACCTGCTGATTACAAATCAGCTGCTCTACCAACTGAGCTACGCCAGCATTTTAACACTCGACTACTATACCATCTTGGCGCTTATTTGTCAAGATATA
>Ga0183096_1001150_pt1 | contig 24710 bp, 14 predicted proteins | sample Biomet5_FD_127791 | JGI IMG/M metagenome (GOLD analysis project Ga0183096, IMG submission 127791) | Microbial communities from bioreactor (seeded with sewage sludge) at LBNL, California, USA - Biofuel metagenome 5 (version 2) (version 3) | ecosystem: Engineered > Bioreactor > Anaerobic >... | reverse complement strand
GAAATCGCATCCGAATGACCTCGTTGAGCGCACGTGTTCGACCCATGTCGGTTCTCCTTGCGGAGAACCCTGCCCAATCGGTCAAATCATGTGCTACCTAACTCGGTCATATCATTTGCTCGCGACACTGCGTTGGGGGGCCCATGAACAGAAGCATCAGGGTCGGACGCAAAAGCGGCCTGAGAACGCATGAGCGGCGACACCCCGGGAACCCGCATGGCGTATAGGTTCCGGGGCTATCCGGGGACAGGGAAAGTGTGTTTTTGCCTTATGATTTGGGAAATATTTCGGAGGGGCTGACGTGGGTGGATTTGGTTCTGGTCGGCCGGGCTGGCGGCGCATCGCGGAACACATGCTGCGTCTGGACGTGCGTGTGCTGCATCGTCGGGATTACTTGCGGCCTGGGCTGGCGTTTACGTGGTCCTGGTCCAGGGGCGACGAGCCCGCCGGGAGCATCGCCATTTTTACTTCCGCAGATTCCATTCGTCTCATGTATGGCACCAGAGACGGCGAACCGGTGGACGAGCTTGTGGACCTGGACCGGACCGCCTGCAACTATGGCGGAACGCGGACTTGGTTTCGGTGTCCCAGGTGCGGCCGACGCGTGGCCGTGCTGTTTGGTGGCAAGCGGTTTTGGTGTCGGCATTGCCATTGCGTCGCCTATGCCGTCGAGAACGAGGACAAGATTTCCCGCCTGCTGCGGCGGTCGAACAAGCTGCGTGAGCGTGTCCAGGCCAAGGCTGGGACGGCATACCCGGTCGTTTTCAAGCCGAAGGGGATGCACCAGAAGACCTTTGACCGCATCCGGTGGGAAATCCAGGAATTGGAGATGTCGTTCTGGATGCACGCGGCCCAACGCTTCGGCATCCCATTTTAGGACAGGCTGGGCCAACCGGGTATGGGGGGTGGAATCTCCAGGCCGCCCGAGGCCGGAACCGACGTGGCAGTCAAATTTTCACAACGCCAAAATGGAAGCGAGGTGGACCATGGCAGGACGACCGAAAAAGCCGAAGATCGTCAAGGAACTATCGGGTACTTTGCGCCCATGGCGGGAAAAGCCCAGCCTGGAGTTGCCCCCGGGCGCACCGGAGCCGCCCGAATGGCTTGCCGGCGAGGCCTTGGAGGAGTTCCAGCGCGTGGTGGCCGATCTGGGGGAAACCGGACTCCTGACCCGGGCTGATCGGTCCAGCTTGGCGGTGTACGCAACCCTTCACGCTGAGTTCGCAAAACAGGCCCGGAAGGGCTGTGCCAATGTGGCGATAGCGGCCGAATTGCGCCGGTATGCCGCGTTATTTGGCCTGGACCCGAGCAGCCGCGAGAAGATGCCGCCGGCCAAGCCAAAAGAAAAAACCGAAAAGAACAAGTGGGCGTTGTAAAAAAGTACCCCAAAATCGAATAAAAACTTCGCGCGAAGGGGCACAGTCGGTTCCTGGCAACCGAGTCGCAGACATTCGACCGCCCCTTCCCTCGGGACCATCCGCAAGGATGGCCCGCCTTAGACCGCGTAGACCTTTAGCACTTCATCCCCATAGTGATTGATGACCTTCACGGCGATTTTCCCGGACTCCGGCCTGGGGAAGGGGCGGCTTTCGGTCTTGTAGAGGTCGGACCAGGCGGCTTCGTCGATTTCCGCGCGCAGGGCCTTTTTGAGCTTATCGTAAGGATCGTCCGCGCCTGTGAAATAGGCGTGGCGTACGAAGAAGCTTTCGCCGTTGTATTCGGTGTCGATGAACCAGCAGGCGATGTCGTCCACGGATGACGGGCGGATATCACCTGTGGTCGGGTCGTAGACGTCGAGACCTTTGAGGCGCACGACGAGTTGGCCGTCTTTTTGGCGTTCGATGTCGAGGTCCGGCTCGCCGAAGATCATGAACAGGTTGCCCGCGCCGGTTTTCTTGAGCAGTTCGTCGCCCATGGCCAAATCGGGGTTCATGCGCGTGGGCAGCACGGTTATGGAGCCGTAGCGCTTGGCTTCCTCGGAGACGTGGGGATCGAAGGCGAAGCCGCAGACGATGAGCAGGTCGAAGCCGAGGCCCTGCACGGCCTCCTTGGCCGCCTCCTTGATGTGCTGGGGGCCGACCGTGCCGTGTTCCGGGCCGAGGGACACGGCCACGCGGCGGACCTTGCCGTCGGCGTCGGTGTATTCGCCTGTTGCCTGAATCCAGGTGCCGGCGAAGGAGTCCAGGCGGTCGAAGACGAGGCGTTCTTTTTTCTTTGTGTTCTGGACGCCCGCTTTGCGCAGGTTGTCCAGTATCATGGCGGCGAAGTCCTGTTGCCGGCGGCCTTCCTCCTCGGAGACCGAGCCGTCGCAGTTGTCGTCGGCCGGGGAGAGGACGCGATGGGGGGACAGGCTTTCGACGGTGAAGGGACCGGCCACGCGCACGGTTTTTTTGTCTTCGTAGGGCTGGTCGTAGAGGGTTTCGGTGTCGGCGTGGCGGGCGATGGCCGCGTCGATTTCCGCGCGGGTCATGCCCTCCTTGATATCCGGGTTATTGGCAATGGATTTGAGCGTCACGTGGGGGACGCGTTTGCAGACGAAGCCCTTTCGTATGTCGCCATCGGTCGGGTGATAGGAAGGCGGCAGTCCGGCCAGTTCGGCTTCCTTTTTGATGCCTTCGGGCGAGTCGGCGAGCAGGTAATAGGGGAACTTGGCGGCCATGATTCTGGTTCGTGCCAGGGCCAGGGCCACGCGGCTAGTGTCCGTGGTGATCCAGCGGCGGCCCCACTGCTCGGCTACATAGGCTGTGGTGCCGCTGCCGCAGGTGGGGTCGAAGACAAGGTCGCCGGGGTCGGTGGTCATGAGGATGCAGCGTTGAATGACGAGTGGGCTAGTTTGAACAACGTATCTTCGACTTTCTGCAAATCCAGAAATTGCCGTATCCGTCCACGTATTTGTCAATGGATACACAGGAAAATCATCCAAAAATCTAACATAAGACAGCGTATTGCCTATAGGAATTAACCGATGAGCAATCGCCAACTTTTCTAGTCCTTGGATGCTAGTTGACCAATACCTTGTCCCTGGTGAGTACTTTTTTCCACCATAAACAAATACCCCTTTTCCAAGACTATATTCGTGACTAGATGTAAGGTTGTCCGCTCTAAAAGGTCTGACACCGTTCGGAAACGATTTTAAGTTTTCTTTTTCCGCAGACGACAACCGGCGTCTTTCTCCATTGTTAAGCTCAATAAAAGTATATTGATCTGCACCATCACCACCATATTCTTTTGACAAAGAAAGCTGCCTAACTTTGACAACATCCTTATTTTTAGAATACCAAATAATATAGTCTACAACGCCAGGAATAACTCCACTAGTAGAAACACTTGTTTTTTTGAATGCAATTTGTGCACAACAATTTTCTGATCCAAAAATCTCATCTAAAACATTTCGAATTAAATGGACATTTTCATCGCCAATCTGAATAAAAAGGCTCCCTGTCTCGGTGAGCAAGTCCCGGGCCACGGCAAGGCGGTCCCGCAGGTAGGCCAGATAGGAATGGATGCCCAGCTTCCAGGTATCGCGAAACGCCCGAATCTGTTCCGGCTGGCGCGTGGCATCCTCGACCTTGCCGTCCTTCACGTCACGCTTGCGCGTGCTCACCTGCCAGTTTGACCCGAACTTGATGCCGTAGGGCGGATCGAAATAAATCGTCTGCACCTTGCCCTTGAGACCTTCCTTCTCGGCAAGGCTGGTCATGACAAGCAGCGAATCGCCCAAAATCATCCGATTCGACCAATGCTGGTTGTGGTGGTAAAAATCCACCTTCTTGTCGAAGTCGTCACCGATACCGTTGAAATCGGCGAAAAGGGAAAGTTGTTCGCCGCCGGGCTTGTCCTTGCGCGGCAAAGCATCAATGATCGCTTGCGGATGAATCTTTTCCTGGATGTAGACCGGGACGACCGGTACGGCCAGGTCTTCCCGGTCCTGCTCGTCCTTGCCCTTCCAGACAAGCTGCGGATCAAGAGAAGGATCACGCGGGTACAACATGGTCTTGGGAGCCTCTTCCTCACCCGCGACGAAATCGCGCAGTTCCTCGGTGGGAATGTTGGTGCGGCTGTCCTTGTGACGGATGCTCGCCACGCCGACGCCCGCCTTGTCTCCGGTCTTGCTGCTCCTGGCCATAGGCTAATTCCCCTCCGTGGGCTGCGTCTTCGTTCCCAGATACGTCCTGATACAATGTTCCGCATTCCACGGATCGACCACTTCAATAAAATCCCAACGCCCGAACCCGCCGTGATTGTTCACGGCCGGCATCCACAACGTCCGGGCCGTGGCCACCTTGGCCGCCTTGTCCTTCTTCTTCTGCCCCGTCACCTCGACAAGGAGATTGAGCAGGGCATCCGGGCCGTGGCCGTCCTCCAGGCACACAATGAAATCCGGCAGGTATTGATGCTCCTCGCCGGCCAGGGTGTAGGGAATCGTGAAGCCCAAACCGTGATTTTTCACGTAGCGGACCACTTCCGGCATGTCTTCCAGAACCTGGGCCATCTTCTGCTCCCAGGAACCGGTGTCGGCCACCACATGGGAGATATGACACTTGTCCTCCCGCGTGGCGTAGACCGGTCGCGTGGTGTCAAAATCCACATAGCGCGTCGAACCGACCGTGTCATACGGCCGCAAAATCGGCTTGAGCGCCGGGGTTCCCTCGCTGGACTGCACAATCGCCTTGTAGATGCGGTCGGCCGCATCGTGGGCGAACTGGATCAACAACAAAAGCTGCGGAAACGTCCCGTCCTGGCACGTCACGCACGTGGACAGCCAACGCTTGGCAATGGCCAAAAGCTGCGGGAACAGCCAGGGCCGGTCGTTGCCGTCGTCGTCGCGGAAATACTTTTCCGTGGTCAGCTTGGCCAGACGGAAAGCCACCTCGTTTTCCCGACGACGCTTGAGATCATCCAAGGTGTGAATGCTGGATTCGCCGACAATAGGCGCGTTTTCCGTCTTGGTGGGGATATCCGCCGTGGACAGGGACAGGCACGAATCCTCGTTGAACGTGGCGGACAGCTTTTCCCCGGGAAGATCGTAGCGGTAGCCAAGCAGCCGGGGGAAGGTAATTTCACACGCGATACGACTGTCCAAGGCGCGAACACGCGTCGGAGGAGGACCGGGCTTCGGGTCTTTCGGAATGCCGCTGCACGGAATGAAGGAGAAAGGAACGCCGTAGACTTCGGCGTATTCCACCCCGAAATAACCGTTGGCATCGGCCGCGTAGCTCGTGCGCCGAAGCGCACGCCCCACCACCTGCTCGCACAAAAGCTGCGTTCCGAAAGCCCGAACACCCAGCACATGGGTCACGGTGTTGGCGTCCCAGCCTTCGGTCAGCATGGAAACGCTGACCACGCACCGGATGTGCTCGCCGAGCTTGCCCGCCTTGCCCACAGTGTTCATGACCTCGCGCAAGAGGTCTTCATCCGTCAGATTTGCAGCGTCACGCCCAGGAAACCGCACACAATATTCGGCCTTGAATTCCTCGATTTCCGACGCGGCAATCTTTTTGAAATCCGCGCTCATGGCCTCGCCGGATTCAAGCTGCTCGCTGTCCACAAGGATCGTATTCGGCCGCTGGAGCCACCCGCCGTGGCCGTCGTCGTTGCGAAAGATGGGAAGCTGCCCAGCCTGGACGACCGTCCGGTCGCCAATGGGCTTTTCCCAGCCACCAATGTAATCAAAAACCAGCTTCGACACATTGGTGTTGTTGCACACAACGATGAACACCGGAGGCGTCAACCCTTTGGCCCTGGCCTCTTCGTTTTGTTCCCACAAGCGATAATACTTTTCGTAATTGCCGTAGAGGCTGTGCAACGCCCCCTGCAATTCCGCCGGAAGCTGGGGCTCCCCGCTCACCGCATCCGTCTTCCTGCCCTTCATGGGAAGATGCTCCCGGATGCTCTCCCACAAATTGCGGTAGGTCGGCTGGTCACCGACCATGGAATTGTCGGCCACGGGCACGCGCGGCACTTTGACCACACCCGACTCGATGGCGTCGATGAGCGAAAAATCGGAGACAACCCAAGGGAAAAGCGTCCCTTCCGAAAACCCGGAACCACGAAGAAAAAACGGCGTGGCGGATAAATCAAAAATGGCCTTCACGCCAATCTTGGCTTTAACGGCCTCAATGCCGGAAATCCAAATGCGGGCCTCTTCCTCCCGCTTCTGAGCCTCCTTGCGATCATCGCCGGTCAGCTTTTCATCTTCGCCGTCAGGTTTGCGCCGATAGCAATGATGGGCCTCATCATTGATGACGATGATATTTTTTTTGTTGCCAAGCTCCCGGCAGACACGACGGACCATCTGGTCGGGCGTTTCCAGAAAGGCGGTTGCCCCGTCCGGCAGAATGGACTTGGTCACCTTTCCTACCGTGGCCTTCTCCCGGAGCCTGAAGGCGTGGAAATTGGTGATCAGGAATTTGGCCTGCCCAAGCTCCTCAATGGACTGGCTCGGGATGATGTCGCGTTGGCGGTAATAATTCTGCGGATCGTTCGGCAAAAGGACGCGCAAACGGTCACGAATGGTGATGCCGGGCGCGATAAGAAGAAAAGTGTCAGAAAAACGGACATCCCGGGAGGCGGCAAGTTTGTTGAGCGCCTGCCACGCTATGAGCATGGCCATGACAACGGTTTTACCCGTGCCCGTAGCCATCTTGAGCGCCATGCGGGGCAAGCCCGGATTGGACATGTCGTTCGCCTTGCGAAGCTCATTGGCGATCCATTGATCGCCGACGCGCGGGGCTACTTCGGTGATGTAGATGACCGTTTCCAAGGCTTCGATCTGGCAAAAAAAGAGCTTCTTTTCCCGCTCCGGGGCGGTCCAATAGGCGAGAAGCCGCGACGTGATCGGTGTGACTCCGCCATAGCCACCCCTGCGCCAAAGGGCGACTTTGCGGCGGATTTCATTGACCAGTTTATTTTCTTCGACGCGATCCTGTGTCCACTCCGTATCGTCGAGGAGCGAACGGCGGAGGTTCTTTTTCTTGGCCTTGGGGATGGGGACGAAATACGAGCTTATACGCCGTTCTTCGATGATTTCGTTGGTGATGCCTTCGTCGGTGAACCGAAAATGGCGAGTTGGTTCGGCAAAGGGCGAGTTGATGACGGGATTTTCAATGACGACCGGTTCCATGTCCCCCCCTATAACGCGTGAGAAAACCTGTAGCGCACAGACCTTGCAGGATTCAAGGCTTTTCACGGATGGACCGCTTCGCTCCATCCGGCGTCAGGAGAATTCAGGTTTGGAAGCCCAGCGAGAGCGAGCCTGGAGAGATGGAGCCGGGAATGCGTTGCCGACCCAACGAATTACCCATCAGTGTTGGGTATAGCGTTGGGTAAGAAAAAAGGGTTTACAGCGTTTTTACTGTAAACCCTTGATTTTCTTTGGCGTCCCCAAGGGGATTTGAACCCCTGTTATCGGCGTGAGAGTGGCCGAGCCGGCTCAAACACTTTTTCAAACACGTTCATATACTTTGATTTTTTCCGTTCCTGACGCTCAAGAAACTCACTGCGTTCATTGCATGATGTGGACAAGCGTGTGGACCGCCGATTCCACGGCAGGTTGAATTCCGGTTAAACGGGTTGGCCCAAGACATGGCAATTGTGACAGCTGGAAAACGATCATAAATTTAGGTAGATGGCCTTTCCCGACCGAAATCTTAGGTGATAATAAACTAGAGGAATCGGTGACCCCGTGGTATCAGATCTTTTTAGGAGAGAGTCATGGCTACTGCGGAGCACATCAAATCGTTGATCAGGTCCCACTGCGACAATGACAGAGAGCGTTTTTTCGCCATCGCCCTACAAGTCGCAGCGCATGAGGCCAAGCAAGGACACGCCGCCATCGCCAATGACATCCGTGAGTTAGTTGACAAGGCCAGGGCAGTCCCTCGAAAAGTTATACCTTTCAACCGCGAATTTTCTGACCTTGTTCTGGCCGCTGCCCCCTCCCTCAGGACCTCGGACATCATACTGCCTGACGAAAAACGTCAGCGCATCGAGCGAGTCATCCGCGAATACCGCCAGCAGGATAAGCTGCGCAAACACGGCCTCGGCAACCGGCGTAAAATCCTTCTGGCTGGGCCACCCGGCACTGGCAAGACCATGACTGCCTCTGTCCTGGCCGGGGAGTTGAAGCTTCCGCTGCACACCATTCTTATGGATAAGCTGGTGACCAAGTTCATGGGAGAGACCAGCGCCAAACTGCGGCAGATTTTCGATATCATCCGCACCCAGCGGGGAGTGTACTTATTCGACGAATTCGACGCCATCGGTGCTGAGCGGGGGCGTGGAAACGATGTTGGTGAAATGCGACGCGTTCTGAACACATTCCTACAACTCATAGAGCAGGACGATTCAGAAAGCTTGATCGTCGCGGCCACCAACAACGCGGCCATGCTGGATCAGGCCCTTTTTCGCCGCTTCGATGACATCCTTTACTACAGCTTGCCGTCGCCAAATGAAGTGCAAAGCCTTATTGAAAACCGCCTGGGAGGCTTCCGTACGAAGCAGATGTCCCAAATGGAGCTTGCCAAGGCCGCCCACGGCCTCAGCCACGCCGAGATCGGTCAGGCTTGCGACGATGCGATAAAAAATGCTATATTGTCTGACAAGAAAGTAGTTACGGCGACCTCCCTGAAGAATATGCTCAAGGAGCGCCGCTCTGCGTACGGACAATCCAGCAGAACGTCGTAAGCATGGACCAAGATAAAAAACATATCTTTCTCGCCAAGTTAGCCGAGCCAACGCCTTTCACTAGTACTGTAAACTGGGGAAAATCTCCCACGTATCCCCCGCGAGACCGCGTCGACCACGCCGCCTACATCGAACGCAGGCTAGAGCAAGCTTGGGAGCAGGCCAAGGAGGAACAGGAAGCTCGGTCAGCGGTGGCCGTTTCGACTCGGCATGGGACGTACCTGGAGTTCGAAGGTGCCCCAGGCTTCGACCTGAAGACAGAGAGTTTAGAAAATCGACGTAACGGCATCCGCTTAATGAATGTCCGCACGGAGACGAGTTTCACTCGATCCGAAGACGGGAGACCGGCTGCTGTCACCAAGGCAACGGTCTTTATTCCCACCGGAAGAGAGCGCTTTTTCCTCGAAAAAGTCCGGCAATACAAGGAGGAAGAGGTTGAAAAGTCCGGCAAGCCCAAAAACCAAGGCCTAGTTGATAGTGTGCAGGACATCCACGTGGCGTTGGCGGAGGCTCTTTGGACTGACGAAAGGCGATTGTATCCCGACGACGATCCCGTTGTTTGCGAGGTCTGGCTTCAGGGGGATGAGCCAAAGGTGGAAAAGAGCTTCCGGAGTGTTGCTGGGGTGTTGGACATCCCCGTGCAAGCGGGCTCGCTTCGTTTTCCGGAGCGAACAGTTGTTCTAGCTAATGCTAATCGCGAACAGCTTGGACAGCTTCTCGCCGCATGCGACAACCTCGCTGAATATCGACGGGCCAAAACGACTGCCGGGTTCTGGACTGAATCGAGCAACGCAGATCAGGTGGACTGGTCACGGAGTCTGCTTGACCGGTTGGAGGTCAATACCGAGTCAGGGGTTGCGGTCAGCATCCTCGATACTGGTGCCAACAATGGGCACGTACTCCTCACGCCACTTTTAGAAGACGATGACCTCCACGCCTGTGACCCCACGTGGGGAGTGCATGACCATCACGGACATGGCACCCTTATGTGTGGTCTGGCCGGTTACGGCGACCTCCAGCAAGCCCTTGAGGGCACTGGGACCGTATATGTTGCCCACCGTCTGGAGTCCGTAAAAATTCTCCCCCCTCACGGCCAAAACGACCCGAAGTTTTATGGATACTTGACCTCCCAAGCGGCAAGTCGAGTCGAAATCAAGGCCCCGCATCGCAAGCATGTCTTTTGCTTAGCTGTGACCTCCGAAGACGGTCGAGACCGCGGCCGCCCAACCTCCTGGTCCGCCGCTTTGGACGCCCTAGCCTCGGGGCAAAACATCGGACAACTCGCCCCGGGAGCTACCACCACAGACAATGAACCTGAAAGTGATGACGAAAAACGGCTAATTATTGTCTCCGCAGGCAATGTTGATGACCCGAACGAGTGGAGTGACTATTCAGGCAGCAACCTCCGCAGCCCAATTCATGACCCCGCACAATCTTGGAACGCCTTAGCCGTTGGGGCGTATACGGAGAAAACTTTCCTCTCGGACCAAACTCTCGCGGGCTATGTACCCGTGGCCCCAAGTGGCGGTCTTTCCCCCTTCAGTTCTACGTCGCTGACCTGGGATAACAAATGGCCGGCTAAACCGGATGTCCTCATGGAAGGCGGCAACGTTGTTCGGGATACGGCTGGCCTCTGCACAGCCTGCGATGACACATCTATCCTGTCTACAAGCCACCAACCCACCTTACGCCAGTTCGATACCATATACGCGACAAGCGCGGCCACCGCTCAAGCCGCTTGGATGGCCGCGCGGATTCAGACGATATACCCCCAGGCGTGGCCTGAGACTGTGCGAGGCCTCATGGTACATTCGGCGGATTGGACCGAGCAGATGAGGCGGGCCTTCCTGGGCTCAGGGACCAAGAAGACCGATTATGCTCAGTTGCTCAGGGTGTGCGGGTACGGCGTCCCCGACCTTCAGCGCGCTTTATACTGCGCATCCAATAGCCTTACCCTGATAGCCCAGGATACTCTGCAACCATTCGACAAGAAAGAAAACGGCTCCGGTTACCGCACCAAGGACATGCACCTGCATGAGCTTCCCTGGCCCAAGGAGGTGTTAGAAAGCCTGGGAGACGCGGAGCTGACCATGCGGATCACTCTATCCTATTTTGTCGAGCCTAGCCCCGGCGAAGTCGGCTGGAAAGATCGATACCGCTATCAGTCCCATGCCCTGCGGTTTGACCTCAATAATCCGCTGGAGAATCGGCGGCAATTTTTGGTTCGGCTGAATCGGGCGGCTAGGGATGACGGAGAAGTGGTGGAGACTTCCAGTGACAGCGACAGATGGCTCATTGGCTCCACTGGTCGGTCCCGGGGGTCCATTCACTCGGACATCTGGAAGGGACCGGCCGCTGACTTGGCGGCATGCAATCTCATCGGTGTCTATCCGGTCATCGGCTGGTGGCGTGAACGGGCCTGGCTGAACTGTTGGAACAAGCGGGCGCGCTATTCCTTAATCGTTTCCCTGCACTCACCAGAGTTGGGCGTAGACATATACACGCCTGTAGCCGTGGCAGTCGAGGCAGCGGTAATGATACCGGGTTGGTAGAATCCGGCTAGGGTCTAAACAGCGCAGAAGTTGACTTCTCCTGTGCGCCCTGGTTCGGTGGGTATTGTTACAGAAAAGAGGCTTTAACCCGCCGTGGCCAGATTCGACGTATTGAAAAAGGCCCGCACTTTTCGGCCTGAAGCCTTGCACATCACTTCACAGCGACCAAACCTGACCATCTTTGGTTTTCTCCCGTGACTAGCCCATGGTCCCAGGGTACCCCGCCAAACCAACTATGGTTCACGCCGAATTTCCCTAAACTCCGCTGGGTTCGTTGGCTCGTCAGGTACGCCCGTCGTCCCGAAACCAGTGAGAACCAATATACCGCGCAAGCAATCCGACGAGCAGAGGAATTGTTCCCCGTGCTACGCGGCCGCGTAAATGTTCTCCCCGACACGCCGCGCCTGTCCCAGGCTGGCGAGCGTTTCCAGGATTTCCGTTACGCGGGAAGTCTTGGCCCTGCTGAACATTTTGGCAACCTGTGCGGGTGTGGCGGGTTCACTCCGCGCCGCCAAGGTAGCGGCTATCGCTTGGGCTTGTTCCGGTAGGGCAGAAGGCCACGGGGCTTTCAGCAAGGCAACCGCTTTCTTGGTGACGGTTGCGGCGAGGGGCAAGACTTCGCCTGTCACGCCATCCGGATTCTGGAATTCTGGCCGCAACCAGCGCACGACACCTCGACTTTCCTCAGCGGCCCTTATTTTGTTCAGGGCAACCAAACGCGCCAGGATGTCAGACTCGGGGAGGTTCGCCGGCCATCCGTAGGCTTGCGCCACGGCGGCATCCAACCCATCATGGATTTCACGGAGCAAGGCCACAAGCCCCTTCCCATGAATATCGCGTTCTTTGTCATCCAAAGGTTGTTCCGCCCGCAGCTTTTCCAGCACATTATACATCCCCGTCAACGTCAAGTCCGGGTACTCGGCCTGCCGGGCCTTACGGTGGGCGTCGAGGCGTTCGCCAAGTTCGCGGATGTGCTGTCTCTGTTCCGGTGTCGGGTCAGGAAAAGGAAATGGTGCAAAGCAGCGGGTGCTATTATAACAAGGATCATTGCCCACCCCAAGGCGTCCTCCCGCCGCCAACGCCCAGACTACATGGATGTGGCTCGAAAGAATGCCCAGGTTGTAGGTATCTTCTGAAGCTATACAAACCAATTTGTGGTCTGGAACCATTCCCTGGTCGAGAAAGACAAAAAAGCGGTGCTTGGCGGTTTCTGGGGTGACGATGATGCGGGACAGCCCAGCCTTGGCAGCGCGCAGCAGGGGGCGGGGCCAGCCGAAGACCCACCACTGTTCCCGCAGGGAAGCTCGGTTGTTCTGGTCTCGTTCGGGTTTCACCCTTTCTAGAATCCATTGATAGACCTCTGGAAACCGGTCACGGACCTTCCCAATCGTCAGCCCGAATAGATCGACCACCATGACCCCGCGCGGCCTACCCGTGATGTCCCTTCCGTTACGATATGACCGGATATGGGCCTCTAGGCCGGGTATCCGCCCCAGGCCCAGGTCTTCGGCCTCCTTTGGGGTGACAATGAACCCCGAACCGTGCAGCGCCATCCCGAAACCGGAAATCTCACTGTTCGCTCGAAGTGGCACAGCGCTGGTCACGTTTGCCCCGATGGTGAGATCAGGGTTGATGTGCCCCGTCAATTGCTCCAGGCTGACATGACGTTCTGGGCCGTCCGTGGCGTTTTCGGCAACCACCGTGGTCAAAAGCCCGTCCGTGGCCCCGGCGACACCCACGGTCATGGCGACACGCACGTTCGCCCCGTCGGCTGCATCCACCCAAGGATGATCGGGAATGGCAAAGGCCAGGGACAGGGGCTTTCCGCCTGCCTCCAGGTGTAGCGCAGTGACCTTCCGGTTGAAAATCTGGGAAAGGCTGTTGGTGGTGATGAACCCAAAGCGCCGAGCACGCCCCTCCCGCACGCATCCGGCGGCCTTGTGCCACCAATACATGACGAAATCCGTGAACCCGGGAAGTTCGGGATAGGCCTTGGCTAGGGCCTCAAAATACCCATCCCCAAGAGCTTGGCGGATCAGCTTGGCCCCGATGAAGGGAGGATTGCCCACGATGAAATCAGCCCCCGGCCATACAGCGGCCCGGGGATGTACAAGCCGGACTTCTGGAACTTGTGCAGCCTCATCAGGCACATTGCGGCCCGTCACCGGATGCACCTTGAACGTGCGGCCATCCCAGCGACTGACCGGCTGGCCGTGCTCGTCCAGCACGGTCTCGATGGCATCCCATACAAGGAGCGCATCCCGATTTTCGATCCCGTGAAAGTCCTTGATGATCGGCTCGGAGGGCTGGACGTTTCCGAACGTCCTAAAATGCCATTGCAAGTAGCCGATCCACAAGACCAACTCGGCGATGGCCGCCGCACGTGGATTCACCTCAAGCCCAAGGAACTGGCTGGGGTCAACTGTCATGCGCGCCATTTCCGCCATGAGGAACCCACGACCAGCCACGGATTCACCCATTGCGATCACTTCGCCTTCCAGGCGTTTCATGTGCTCCATGGCTACATAGAGAAAGTTGCCCGTCCCGCACGCCGGGTCCAATACGCGGACCTTGCAAAGCTCTCCGTGGAACCGCCTGATTTCCGCGACGGCTTCGTCACGTTTGCCCTGGTTCACCAGAAGGGCGGCAGCGGTTTCGACCGCCCGCCATCTTTCACGTAGGGGCTCGATGACCGTGGGTAGGACAAGGCGTTCCACGTAGCCTCGTGGAGTGTAATGCGCGCCGAGGCGATGGCGTTCGTTTGGGTCCAAGGCGCGTTCCAAAAGCGTCCCGAAAATTGCCGGCTCTACGTCCTTCCAGTCTGCTTTGGCCGCTTCGACCAAAAGTGCGATTTGTTCTGCTGTGAGGGGCAAGGCTTCGGCCTCGGCAAACAGCCCACCATTGAAACGCGCCAATTGCTTTCGCAGCGTGCGGGACACGCCACCCGCGTTCATGGTCTCCCACACTTCGGAGACCAAGGGCGGAAAAAGTTCAGGGGCCTCCACGAGCGAAGAAAGGAGATCGCGGAAACAGTCAGGCGGGATCAGTCCCACATCCTCGGCGAACATGGTGAACAGGCAGCGCATGAGGAAGTGGGCGGTCCGGCCGGCCTCGTTCCCGGCACTTTCCAAAGAGCGCGCAAGGGTGGCCAGTTTGTCCGCCACCTCACGCGTGACACGTGCTGAAGCCCGGGTCGGGTCCAACGACATCGGATCGAGCCAGATACTCCGCAACAAGGCGCGGACTTCGGGCTTGTGGAGGTCGGAAAGTAAAAAGCGATGTCCCCGAGCATCGGGAAATGGGGTGTACGCGCCGCCGGTCCGCGAAAACTCGGAATAGAGTTCGAAGCAATGCCCTACGTCCACGACCAGGACAAAAGGTGGGCGGCCCTCGGAATTCGGGTCAAGAGCACGAGCGTAGCTTTCGGCTTGGCCGCGAGCACGGCGCATGGAAGTGTCCCACTGCCCCGTGGCCCGAATGCCGTGGCCTTTATGACGAGGACGCGTGGGCTCTGGCGTGTCACCGTCCTTGGCCAGTGCGCCTTGCTTGGTTTCAAGAACAAAGCAGCCCCGGCGGTAAAGATCAATGCGCCCAAGGCTGGTTGTCCCGTCGCCATTTTGGAAAACCACCCCACGTTCAAAGACGTAGGCATCGCGGCCAGGATCATTGACGGCCGGATCAGGCCGAGGGACGTCCAGAACGTCGCATAGCTCAGCAAGGAACAGTTGGGCATTTGCCCGTTCCGCAGCCTGGGATCGTTTCCAGCGTCCAACGAACTCTGTAAGTTGTTCCGACATCTTGGGGCACGTGCTTCTGTTAGGAGGGACGTTCATTTATCGCCACTTGGTCTTGTCGAAGAGGCCCCGGCGGGAGATTTCACTTTCCTTGTAACGGTCGAAGTCAAAACGACCGGGGACGGAACCGCCACCAGGAGGCTTGGCCGTGAAGAAATAGATGGCCATGAGGATGCCCACGACACTCAGGCCCGCGAGAAGAATTGTGGGCCATTCCTTCAGGGTTCCTTGGCGCAAATTGCCAGTGAGTTCAAGGAGAACCTGCCTACAGCGCGCTCTTCATAGAGGCAAGGCGGGGCTCTTTGTAGCCACCAATCCGGCCAGTGAGCTGTGACAGCTGAACATTTCCCCGTCGCCCCTCGTGACCAGCCCCTGGCCCCAGGGTATCCTCTTGGAAATTTTTCCAATGCCACCAGGAGGAGCGCCAAATGAGCCAAGAAGATATTCAGCTAATCGACCTAAAGGACGCGGTTTTAAACGCCTTCCGCCCCATCGAGCACATGTTCAGGATTATGAGCAAGGCCTCACTGGAAGATGGTGGAGAAATGGCGAGGCATTGCGCAGAAGTCGGCCTAGAGCTGGCCCGAGGGTTCCGCGTAAAGCTCGATGCCGCCCTGGACACGCTGACGGTGGAAGCCCGCCATGGCTGACGATTGCCGAGACTGGCCCATGGGCTCAGCCGTCATCCGCTTCTCGGGGGCGGTGGCGCGGCGCTGTCGGTGACGGCAGCAAGCGGAACTGTGTTTTTCACCTGACGGCGTTCAGGCCGCCTCAGAAATATAATGCATTGATTTCATAGGAAAATCCGATGAAATCAGTGCGTGCCGTTCTGAACCGCGCTGCCTTCCAAAAACGCACACCGAACAGTCCCCAACTGACTTGAAAGCACCGCAGCATGGGACTAACCAATTCCCCGGACCTCGGGTGAACGACGTCACCGACGCCGTAGAACGCTGTCTAGTCAATTTCTTCCGAGCTATCGCTCATAGACTTCTTATCTGCTTCTTTTTTAAAGAAACTGTTGTACTCAAGAATCATTTTGTCAAGCATCTTTTCGTCGTCTCTCTTGTCTATCATCCACCTGTGAAACTCATAAATTTTCACGATGCATTGCCTTATCGACCATAAAATAGCCGCACTATTAAAGAGAGAAGCCTCAACAGAATCCTCCAGATTGGCATCGATCTCGGGGTAAGGGCTTCCAGCATGGGAAATATTTAAAATAAAGCCATTTGCAAATTTTGTTATGCCGTCGATGTCATTAGAAGAAAAATCAAAAATTTCATCCGCGAGATTATATCGTTCAATTGTCCTCAAAAGAATTTTGTCAATGCAGCAGTCACTAAATATGCTTATTGGATCATAAATTGCAAGACTCCCTGTTCCAGGCTTTTTTTTCAGTCCATCGTCTTTCTCTATCATGGACTGGATGTCTTTTTGTAGCTTTTTAAGCCTTTTCCCTGGAGATTTGTCCATCACTTCTCGGACAGTGCCAATTACACCTTCAGAATAGACTTTTTTTAGATATTTTAGATGATGTTCTTCCGGACGTTCTAAATTTCCTGCCAAGTTAATATCATCGAAATTTTGCAAATATCGAAACCCATCGTCATATTCAAAGAAGCCACTCAGCGAGTAATGGCCCCGTTTTCCCCTTCTTGTATATGTCGAACTGTCATAGGTGAATACTGGTTTTGCCTCTTTCCCCGTCTGAGAAAGGTATTTTGCGAACAACCTTTCCAACAAAATGATTGAAAACCTATCTTGTACAAGATAAACCCCCAAAAAATGGAGCCTGAATTCAGCTACACTTTTAGAGGATATAATCTTAAGAAAATCTAGTAATATTCTATATGAAACTCCAATAAATGGGCTCGGGACAGCACGTTTATTGGCACGAATCCCGACCATCCCGCCAATAGCATAATTCGAAACATGATCAGCTATGTTCAATTGCCTGTACAAATCACGCCAAATTTCATAAAAACCATCTTTAAGGAATTGGTGAACGAAGTAAAATTTCTTCCTCAATTCTTCGTTTTTGTAAATAGCTTTTACTGACATATCCAAAGAAGAAAAATTTGCAGATCTTATTGCTTTTAAATCCGTGTTAAAACTTTTATCTTTTTCGTTAAAAGGAAAGTCCAAGGAAAAAATGAAGTCAAAATCTTCATTATACTTTTTTAGGTAGTAATGATACGATTCGATCAATTTTGGAATATGCTTAGAGCCAAACTTCCCTTTGATAAACGAATAGCCACCAGAATCAATCCATTTTGTTGGATCATATTTGCCATATTCTTGGCTAAAACGGCACATCGCCTTGTGAAATGAGTCTATCCCTTTTGCAGAAATATCGGAATCGTACCCGTCCTTGAGGGAGATTAATGAACCTTTATTATGTTTCAAGAGACTCGGCATCATATCGAGAGCGTTTGTGTAAGGCTTTGGACTTTTTAAAACATTGACGAATTCCATATTGGCAATTCCCGTACATTTTGGCTGGAAATGGCGCTCGGATTGGCCCTGGCTGCCAGCCTCAAAAACCATCTATAATATAATTGATTCTCAACTGAATACAACTTTCCAGCAGGGAGTCGCCAGGAATATTTGTTTCAGCATGCTTATATTATTGAAAAACTACAAGGCTTGCGGGCCAAGGAATTTTTTGTCGCCAGCCAGATCCTCAGTTCTTGCCTTTCACCCCGGAAGTGGGCTAGAGTTCGTCCCAAGGAAGACGCCGGACGGACGAAGGTTCTTCCTGTAGCTGTAGGTCAAACGATTTTCTCCTTTCCCGCCGTTTTTGTTCGTCTAAATCCCAAGTAGTCCCAAACCAACTCCGGTTTCCAATCGGTTGTGGCCCGTTTGTGTTCAACGTGGCCCGCCCCTTTTTCTGGGTTGGGCTGCTTTTCCGCATGTTTTTTGCGGACTCCTCAGGATTGTATATGACGGCAACACCATCAGCCAGACCTCTTAACGAGGCTGCTCTCGACTATTTCAGATTACAGGTCGGCGACTGCCCACCTGACGGCTGGTTCACCATCTGGACCAAGACGCACGGCATTTTCCCGTTCCATACCACCGATGTCGCTGGCATGGCCCACAAAATCGGTGAGTTGCAACAGATCACCGACGTCTATGTTGGCATGGCCCTCCAGAAAACGAGACCTGAACCGGGAAAGCGCGGCACCGGGGCGAACTCCTCCGCCATTTTCGGTGTCTGGATCGAAATTGACTGTCGCGAAGGCGTCCATAAAGAGAAGGCCGAAAATCTCCCGACGAAGGAACAGGCTCTCGGCATCCTGAAAGGACTCCCCGTCGCGCCCACGGTTATTCTGGACAGCGGCGGCGGCTTCCACGCGCACTGGTGGTTCGACGCCCCCTTGGTTTTCAGCACCGAGGAAGAACGGCAACGGGGGCAGGAACTGGTCCGGCGCTTCCAGCAAGCCGTGGCTGAGGTCTTTCGCCAGCAAGGGTTCAAGGTGGATACGACCTCGGACCTTGCCCGTGTCCTTCGCCCGCCGCTGACCTTTAACCATAAGTCCGGGAAGCCGGTCGAGGTCACGGTCGTTCACTATGACGAAGCCTCGCGGTACCGCTTCGACTATCTCGACGCATGCTGCCAACCAGCCACGGCAGCAATTTCGACTTCAGTTCTGCCGATGCCCCCAACACAGTCTGCGGGGCCTTCTGGCGACCAGGCGCTTATCCAATATCCGCCGGTGGAGCTTCATCCGATCATCGCCGGGTGCGCCTGGATGCAGCATTGCCGGGATGACGCGGCAACATTGCCGGAGCCGGAGTGGTTTGCAGCCCTTTCTATCGTCGTCCGGTGCGTCAACGGCGAGCAACAAGCCCATGACTTAAGCCGCCCCTATCCCGGCTACACGGTCGCCGAAACCGAAACGAAAATCCTTCACGCCTTGGCAGGAGGTCCCCGGACATGCGCCAACATCCGGGACTGCTTGAACGCGGCGGCCTACTGCGCTAGCTGCCCACACATCAAGAGTGGATCGAGTCCCATCACCTTGGGCTTCGTCAAAACAAACGTCGCCAGGGGCGTGGGCTTTAACATGACCGATGCAGGGAACATGGAAATCTTTGCCAAGGCCAATGCCGCCGACACCCTCTATGTATGGATATGGCAAATTTGGCTCATCTATGACGAGGTGCGGTGGCAGGAAGACAAGCGCGGCACTATCTATCAAAAAGCCATCGCCACGCTGCGGAATTTGGCCGACCAGGCAAAACAGCTCTTGCCGCCAAAAACCGCTGGCTATGTGATCGAACATGCCCTGGGCAGCGAGTCGCTCTCGGGGCTTAAGAACATGCTGGCCCTGGCCAAGACTCACCCCGCGCTGGCGGCAGTACCGGAGATGTTCGATGCCGACCCCTGGCTCTTGAATTTGCCGAACGGGACCCTGGACCTGCGGCAGATGGTGTTTCGGCCGCATGCCCGGGGCGATCTGCTGACCAAGGTGGCCGGCGTCGCGTACGATCCGACGGCGACGTGTCCTCGGTGGCTGGCCTTTCTCGTCACGATCATGGCTGGAAATCAGGCATTGATCGGCTTCCTCCAGCGCTTTGCCGGGTATACGCTGGTCGGCGAAGTCAGCGAACAAAGCCTGATCCTGCTTTACGGGACAGGGGCGAACGGAAAAAGCGTCTTCCTCGAAATCCTGCGCTTCGTGCTTGGGGAGTACGCCATGCAGGCGGACTTCACCACCTTCACGGCCACCAAGGGGCAAAACATCCCCAATGATATTGCCCGGCTGGTTGGCGCTCGCTTCGTGACGGCCGTGGAATCCGAGCATGGTCAGCCCCTGGCCGAGGCGATGATCAAGCAGGTGACCGGCGGCGAGCCGATTGTGGCTCGGTTCCTGTTCAAGGAGTTTTTCCAGTACTATCCCCAATTCACGCTGTGGCTGGCCTCCAACCACAAACCGATCATCAAGGGCGGTGACCACGGCATCTGGCGTCGCATCAAGCTCGTCCCCTTCACCGTGACGATCCCCCCTGAGAAACAGGACCAGGACTTGTCCAGTAAGCTCAAGGCGGAAGCACCCGGTATTCTCAATTGGATGTTGGAGGGGTGCCGCGAGTGGCAGCGCCAAGGGCTTAATCCTCCCCCTGAGGTCATGGCGGCCGTGTCCGAGTACCGTAGCGAAATGGACATGCTCGCCGAATTCCTTGATGAGAAGTGCGTCCTCGGACTCAACGAAAAGGTCAAGGGCAAGGACCTTTATAAGGCCTACCGTGACTTCTGCGAGGCTGAAGGGGAACTCACCTTGGGCAAAAAGCGCTTCGCTGACCTGCTGCTCCAGCGCGGTTTCCGCAAGGACAAAATCGGCGACATTATCTGGTCTGGCCTCGGTCTGAAGCAGTCTGCCGCGCCTGTCCCGTCTCAGTTCCCGTCGTTCGGGGGAGGAGGGGCTCCTTTCAAATAATAGTCTTTCCGGGGTCGCCGCCATGGTGGCCCCGGAAAAACGGAAAATTGGAAAAATTTTTTGGAGGTGATTTCTGGGGAGGTAGCTTCCACGACGATGTCCCAGGTCGACGGCTCCTTGATCGCCATTGATGCCGCAGGGGCAGGCCGAGGAAGAGTATCATGGGAGAGGACACTGCCCAAAAAATTTGCTCCTCAAACTTTTTCCGTTTTTCCTTTTTTCCACCCCCGGGGTACCACTACCGCCCCTTGTAAAGACTGAAACACTTTCATTTTTCTCTCGACATTCCTATTTATACCTATATTATCTTGACTCTTCTATGTAGAACCACAAAGAATATGTTATACTACTTCTAAGACAGATATGATATTAAAAGGAACAAATTGCACTAATTTTCAATATAATGATCATTTATGGTCTTCATAATGATTTCCAAGACCAGTTCACAAGTTGGTCGTGTGTGCCTTGAAGTTTCAACAGTCCAGTTCCGATGACAGTTCGGATGGCACTGCTTCACCAGAGCAGGCCAAGGCTAAAAATAAGACCCTGCTCCAGGATTTCAACCACGTCGACCTCATCGAACGTGGCGTCTGGAGAGGCGCGTACCCGCTACGGAGTGATCCGGGCGGGGGAAGTTGCTGAAGCCGAAGCGCTGGCCCTGACCGCTGGCCCGTACGCCGGATGAGAACCCGGCCGTTCGAAGTCCATAGTCCTCAAGGGCTAAGGGATCGCCGAGAAGGCGCTCCTGCCGTGCGTGGTGATTAGGCCCGGGACGGCGCTGACGTGACTGTTGAAATGACCAAGGGAAGCCTCCTTACCCGCCGCATGTGCGCGGCCTGGCCTGAGGACCAGCAAGGTATGGAGGTGTCTGCGTATCCGTAAGGGATACACCGGAGTGACGCTCCAAATTCATGGAAATTTATCGAATTACATCAAAATAATCAATAAATTGAGCAAAAATGAGTCTAAATTGTCCTTTCCTGCCGCCCAAATGGACCGACTACGCGTCGGATAGGGCAAAAACATCCATATAATCTGCTGGTTCACTGAAGAACCACACAAATAGCGTCACTCCGGTGTCGCTGGATGCGGGAAATCCGCATGTCCAGTGACAATACGGGGGTCGAAACTGGCGACAGTTTCCTCCTATCGGAAGGTCGCACCGTCGACGCCCTGTTCTGGGGCCTCGGCGGGCGGCCGGAACTGGTTTTCACAGGGATTCTCTGGCTTCGGCTGGAGCATCCCTTTTTTTATGGGCAAATTGCTGGCGGCTTTCTCTCGTGACCGGGGCCTCGGCTGCGGTTATTCTTCCAATATTTTATTTTATATCCGGAGGATGACTGCAAATGGACGACAACTGGAATGTAATCTTCAGCTACACGCGCGCCCAGGCCATTTCGGACGGCGTTTTGATCGACGTGACCACCCAGGCCAGGGAAATGGGCTTCAAAGTCCCGACGGCGATCACCGACAACTTGTTCCACACCTACATCGAACCGCCGGCAGGACTGGAGGGCGAAGGGCAAAGCGTGGAAGGTCGACTCCATGACGTTTTTTCCGTGCTCCGGGCCACAATTCGAAGCTCTGGGGCGGCGGCGGACTATGCCGAAATCGACGTCCTTTTCCTGATGGAGCCCGGTAAGCATGAAAAAATTCGGATTATTGCTGTCATTGGGCCCGGGGATGCCGGAGAGCCCGTACTGACCATCATGCTGCCAGGGGATGACTGATCCCCATTTTCCCCAATGGGTGCTGGTCCAGGGTATGTCTTGTGGTGTCCTCGTGTTTCGAACGGCCCTGTTCTGCGCATCAGCTCCCGAAAGTGCGCTGGCCGCCGTCACCACTCGGGACCGGGCTTGATTTCCCGGAAAGACTCCACCTGGGCCACCCCCACCGATTCCCCGGGGAGGGCCCTACAATCCCTTCTCCTGCGAGTTTTGGGGAAGCCCTGGGGTTTCCTATCCCCTGAGCCCAAAATCCCAGGAAATCGCAGCTCCGGGCCAAAGCCGCAATTTTTACCCAAAGACACTGCGTGAAGGCAATTCATGATGAATGATGGAAAGATCCAACTGCAATGCCATGAGATTGCTTAAGTGCAATTGGGGCATTGGCTACAGATATTTACTCATAATGATACGTTTTACAAAGGAGAACGTTATGGCAAAGAAGCGCGATACGCCCGAGATGGAATCGTCAAAGATCGAATCACGCTACCAGCCAGGATTACTCCGTCAGTGCATCACCGAAGGAATTTCGGCTGATGCCATAATGGAGCGCCTGGGCATCCTGCACAAGCAAACTCTCCGTAAACACCTGCTCCGCCTCATGGCCGAGGACAAGACCTTTTACGAGGTCGAAGCCCTGTTCATGCGGGGCAGCAACCTGCCCAAGGTCAATCCGAAGGGCAGGCTGACTCTCAACCTGCGTGGCATGGTCATCGCCGGCCAGGAGGTACGCGAAGGCGACCTCTTTCAGGTCCGCGTCGAGGAAGACCAAATCATCCTCACCCGAGGATAACCCGCAACCGGAGAGGCTGGACCGTCAGGTCTGGCCTTCTCTCTTTGGCAGGAAGGTATGGTGCCGGCTAGCCCGATGCTGCCGGGCCGGTTTCCAAAGCCGCTTTCTCCATAGAATGCGGCATTGGCCCAGGATTTTTCGAAAAGCCTTTTAACTTCAACTAGATACTTTGCTTTTAGCCGTCGGTCGAGGCCCCCGTGCTATTTCCAAAGATCGGTTTGATCCTTCCCCCAAGAAAAACATGCTTTCCAGGAGATTGATCCATGAAAGTACAGCCCCTCACCGATTTGCGCCACGTGCGCAGTATCAAGCGCCTACTGGCCGACAGTCCGAGAGACAAGCTCCTATTTGTTATGGGCGTCAACAGCGGCCTGCGGGTCCAGGATTTGCTGGCTCTCCGGGTCGCTGCCGTGCGCGGTTTGAAGCTCGGTGACCGCATCTCCATCCAGGAGAAAAAGACCGGCAAGCCCAATGTCTTGATCGTCAACAAGGAGATCATGGCAGCCCTGGACGAATATCTTACCGTCGCCCAGCCCGAGGACAGGCACTACCTGTTCAAAAGCCGCAAGACGGCGAACTCGCCCCTGACCACCCTGACCGTCACCAAGAAGGTGAAGGCCTGGGCCGCCGCCATCAACCTCAAGGGCAACTTTGGCGCGCATACCCTGCGCAAGACCTGGACCTACCACCAGCGCCGTGAATTCGGTGTCTCCTGGGAGGTCCTGGCCAAACGGTTGAACCATTCCAGCCCGTCCGTGACCCGGCGCTACCTCGGGGTTCAGGACGAGGAGGTCGAGGAAGTTCTGATGAACTCCCTGTAAAATTAACCAAAAGGGGCACTCGCCCCTTTTTTTCGTTACCGAAACACCGGCTGATGATCTTGATACAGTACCGTGTATGAGATCAATATGAAGGACGATGATCGAGTAAGATGATAAATCAAGTGTTGCAGTAAGAAGATTTTTTTGTTGTATAGTTGCCTTTTTCTGCGGTCGTGGCAAACTTTCTTCGGGTCTATCCCAATACAAGCCCGAGAGGACCGCAATGCCACTAGCCGAAGAGCTCGGAAACCCACTCACACCGCAGGAGCTCGCCAACATTCTTGGCGTCTGCACTAATACGGTGCGAAAGTACTACACTCGCTGGGGTGGTGTCCAGATCGCCCCAGGCAAAATCCGATTTTTCGAAAACCGCGTCAAGGAGGTGCTCAATGCCAGCACTGATCAAGAAGTTCAGCCCGCCCCGGTGGCGGGCCGTCGTGTCCGTCAACGGGAAGCGCAAGGAAAAGCAGTTCCCGGACGGCAGCGAAAAGAGCCGCCGCGCCGCCGAACGTTGGGAAGAGGCGCAGCGAAAGAAACTCAAGAACCCCAAGCCGACCGTCACGGAATCACCGACAACAATTGATCTGGCCAACGCTTTTCTCGATTTCGTCAAGGAACGGCAATCCCGGAAGACCTACGTCGAGAAGCAGGCGGTTATGAAGCGGGTACTTGCACGGTTCGGCCGGGATACCGAAGTCGCCGACATCCAGGTGGCCGACGCCCTGAAGTTCTTGACTGATCAGAACCGGAACCGTTCCGGCTACGCGGCCAATAAGGAGCGTAAAATCCTGGTCACCGCCTGGGGCTGGGGCAAGAAGTACATGCCCGGTTTCCCGGACGGACCCTGTCCCTTCCAGGTCGTGGACCGGTTCCCGGAGAAACGCCAGCCGCGCT
>Ga0183096_1001138_pt1 | contig 24852 bp, 29 predicted proteins | sample Biomet5_FD_127791 | JGI IMG/M metagenome (GOLD analysis project Ga0183096, IMG submission 127791) | Microbial communities from bioreactor (seeded with sewage sludge) at LBNL, California, USA - Biofuel metagenome 5 (version 2) (version 3) | ecosystem: Engineered > Bioreactor > Anaerobic >... | reverse complement strand
TGGATCGCGGCGATGGCATAGAGAACGCCGCGCTTGACTCTATACCATCGCCCGAAGAGATACTGCTTCGCAAGATGTCAGTGGAGCAACTTCAGGAGGCGTTTGACCATCTGACGCCTACACAGGCGCGGCGCGTCTACGCACATTACATACTTGGCCTGAAAAAACGAGAGATCGCGCGAGCCGAGGGCGTTGATGGCGCCAGCGTGCGCAACTCTATTAAGGCGGGTATGCGAAATCTCAGACGTTATTTCGACAAGAGAGGCTGGATGGAATGACCGACCAAAGTCAATGTAGCCCCGACAAGCCGCCGGCAGGCCACACCACTAAGCCGTGCTTAGTGTAGTGTGTTACACCGCGGGAAAAAAGCTGTCATTCCATGCGCGGATGGCCGTACTCCAACGCCAGAGGTTATCTACCCGGCTTTTGGCATAGCGGTGTATTCGCCCGTCCCCCCCTGCGCTGCTGAAGCCCCATTCTGTCAGCCAACGCCACAATCAATATCAAAGGAGTAACATGATGCCGTATTGTATTTTCCGCTTCAAGAAGCACCACATCGGTTCCGTATCACCCATGTACCGCCACAACGAAAGAATGAAGCAGTCCTACGAGAGCAACCCGGATATCGACCTTGCCCGCAGGCAGGATAACTATCATCTCGTCCAGCCCCGGCAGAACTATTACAGGGAGATTGCGCGGCTCGTGAAGCTTAACGGATGTCGTCAGCGTGCCAACAGCGTCATGATGGTGGAAACGATCATCAGCGTGACGCCAGAGTATATCGGTAGCTTACCAGCCGGGGAGCAGAAGGAGTTGTTCCAGTCCGTGACCGACTTCATGAAGCAGCGGGTGGGCGAGCAGAATATCCTTTCCGCGATCGTGCATATGGATGAAACCTCGCCGCACATGCACCTTTGCTTCTGCCCCATCACCAAGGACGGGCGGCTGTGTGCGAAGGACATTCTCGGCAACGCGAAGGATTTGGCGCGATGGCAGGATGACATATTCGAGCACCTGCATGAACGGTGGCCGGAGCTGGAGCGCGGTGAACCGGCCTATGAAACAGGCCGGAAGCATATCCCCACCTGGCTGTTCAAGAAGGCGCAAAAGCTGGATAAGGAGACGGAGCATATTGTTGCGGCGCTATCGGATATCAATGCTTTTAACGCCGGGAAGAAGAAGGAAGCAGCGCTGGAGATTATCGCAGAGTGGCTGCCGGAGGCTCAGCGGTTCACCGCACAGCTTGGCAGTGTGGATGGTTACATCCATGAGCTGAAGCGCGGGAACAAGGCTGCTGAGGATTACATGGACGCTCAGAATCAAATCTTGCAGGAGCAGGTTGATGAGCTGGACAAATCGTATGTGCTGTCACAGCATGAGGTGTTTGAGCTTCGGGAAGCGCTCAGGAAACAGAAGAAGCTGCTGGATAAGATGCCGAGAGAAGTTCTGGAGGCAGTGCAAAGAACTATGCAGAGGAAAGAGCGATAGATTGAATATATTGTAATATTATGATATCCTGTGAAATGTATTATAGGCATCTGGGTTATGACTGTAAATTTAGCACTATAAAAAATTATTTTTTAATCATATAACGAAAGATAATCTGATGCAAATAATTGAAGTTGGAATTAATTCAGAATGGTTAAGTCAAATAAGAGACTTGGGAGATTCCCAAAGTGCTACAGTTGGGTTTCTTCCCGAACAAGCATATAACGATTATGCAGAAAGCAAGCATATTTATGCGGCTTTATTAGATGACAAACTAGCAGGGTATATTTTATTTAGAATTACAAAGAACGTGACCATAATTGTACACTTATGTGTTTGTCCTATCTTCCAAAGGAAAGGCATAGCCAAAAAGCTGGTTAATCATTTATATGAAAATACTAAGCATACCTACGGAATTAAGCTTAACTGTCGTAGAGATTACAATTTAGAAGAATTCTGGAGAAGCCTTGGATTTATTCCTATATCAGAAAAAACGGGCAAATCAAAAAAATATAACACGATATTAACAACTTGGTTAAAAAAACATGTTCACGATGATCTTTTCACTTATCAGGAAGAGAATAATTTAGATACCAGAATTATTGCAAATTTAGATACAAACATTGTAATAGATTTATGTTACAAAGCTGACGATGAAAGTTCTGCACTAAAGGCTCCTTATTTAAGCACTTTAGTAAAATTTAAAATATCAAACGCAGTTTTATTGGAGATAAATGGTCAAGAAGATAAAAATACTCGGAACAAATCTAGAGAATTTGCTAAGCAATTTGATATTGTAAATGAGGTAAAAGAACAAGAATTTCAGCGGTGTCTGGAGGTCTTAAAAGAGGACATTAATTGCACGACGATGTCAAAAAATACTCAGTATGATATTACTCATATTTCAAGTGCCATAACTTGTGGGGCGAGCGCTTTTATTACTAGAGATAAAGAATGGTTAAAATCAGATGTTTCTAATTTAATATTTGAACAATTCGGTTTAAGAATTTTAACCCCCGGTCAATTTATCCTTTCTTTAGATGAATTAAGAGGGGGAGACGAGTATATACCGATTCGGCTAATGGGTTTAAACTTAGAGTATTGCCAAATGAGAGCTGATGATTTAAATATAGTAGTAGATTCTTTGCATGACAGTTCATTTGAAAAACAAGAACAATTTAGACGAAGGATACGCACGCTAATGACTGATCCCTTGCATAATACTCTATTACTGATAAAAAGCGAAAGCAGAATAGTCTCTCTGTTTGGTTTGGGACATACAAATAATCAACTGACTGTTGAGATCTTTCGAATTGCAAAAAATGTGCTCCCTAAATCTTTAATCTCAACATTCATAAAAAGATTAGCAATGAAGCTTATAGACAAGGCACTCCAGTATGAATGTGATTGTATCATTATAAAAAAAGAATTATTGAAAAAGGAAATGATTCAACCATTTTTAGAATGTGGATATATACAAAATGATGATATCCTTTATAAAATTATTGTAAAATTAATTGCATCCATACCAGAATTACAATTTAAAATAAAAGATATAGCCGCCGAGCATAGTCTAAATATTACATCTGCTCAACAATCGCAATCCAGTGATTTGGTTAAATTTGAAAAACTCTTTTTCCCATGCAAGGTAGCTGAAGCTAGTATAGTAAATTATATAATTCCAATAAGGCCTAGCTATGCAATGAATCTATTTGATGAAAATTTATCAAAAACAAATATTTCTTTCTTTCCAAATAGTAATGTTGAACCCGCATTAAGCATTGAAAATGCTTATTATAAATCAGATAGAAACGTTCCCCAGAAATATCCAGCGCGTATTTTATGGTATATTAGTCAAGATAAAAAACAAAACTTAATTGGAACTGCTCATATTCGGGCGTGCTCATATCTTGATTCAATTGAGGTGGAAAACGTAAAAAAAGTGTATAATAGATATAAGAGGTTAGGTGTACTAAGCTGGGGGCAGATATTGAATCTTTGCAAAGGTGATATTAAGTGTGATATTGCATGTCTCGTCTTTAGCTTCACTGAATTGTTTAACTATCCTATTCCTCTGCAAGACCTAAAGAAATATTATCTGGATAAGACATCGAAAAATATTAATATGCAATCACGCACTGAGATTGACAATAATATGTTTTTAGATATATATAAAACCGGAACATCAGGAGGTAGGCTTAATGGATAGGCCATCAGCGATTTTAATGTCAATACATCCCAGGCATGCAAAAGCTATAATCAATGGAGACAAAACAGCAGAGTTTCGGAGAGTAAAACCAAAATTAAAAAGTGGTGATCTTGTTGTCATTTATGAAACTTCGCCCATTATGGCGGTTACTTCAATATTCTCCGTAAAGCAAGTTTTGTGGTTGCCGATTGATAAACTTTGGGGGAAAACAAAAAGTCTAGCTGCAATTTCAGAAAAAGAGTTCTTTGATTACTTTGCCGGTAATACTGATGGATGTGCAATCATAATTAATAAGGTTTGGGTTCTTGATACCAAAAAGGCTCTTAGTGAATTAAGTTCTGCAGAAAAAGTGATTAAACCACCTCAAAGCTATATATATCTTCCTTACGATAATCTGGAAGAAATAGCCGGATCGAATCTATAATGATTATTTTTTTATATTCTGATAAATAGGGAAGTTCAAATGAGGTAAACATGTACCCGAAAGAGTCTGTATCCTTTTTAGATAAACAAAGTTGTAGTAACCTGTATTCATTAAAAAAAGCGCTTAAAACAAATACTTGCAGTATTGCATTAGGAGCTGGTGCTTCGGCATCAGTTGGATTGCCTACTTGGAAGACTTTTTTAGTAAGAATTTGTTTTACTTTTTTTTATCATTGGGCCTTTGATGTATACTATAAGAAGAATAATTGTTCGTATAGTATCCCTCCTCGAAATATGTCTATTGCTTTTGTTGGATTCTACGAATTATATATGCAAAGTAAAGAAAAGACTAGCTTTTCCCCTGATTTTGAAATTTATAAAGATGGTAAAAAACTCAGCAAAGAACAAGTTGAAAAATTTATAACGAACCAGCAAGAACAAGAGAAACTGATAGAATTGTTACAAGATGACTTTATGGAAAAAATTTTAGCACATGACCCTGTATTAATTGCTCAAATGATTAAAAATAGAGTTCGCCCAAAGGACTGGGATTACTTATTAAGAAAGTCTCTTTACAATTCTTTTGAATATAATAAATACAACTTAAAAGTTTCAACCCTCTATAAAAGCTTATGTAAACTTATCAATAACTATAAAATTAAGACAATAATAAACTATAATTATGATGATACTTTATACCATAGTTTAAAACACTATGGTATTAGCGTTCAAAATATATATGATGGCAAGCATCCCACCCCAGCGTTACCATCCATTTTTTATCCTCATGGGTATATTCCTATGTGCGGTGGTGTAAAAACAGAAATTGTATTGGCAGAACAAGATTATCAGAAGCAAGGACTTCGCTTAGATTTATGGGCAAACAATATTCAAATCAGCACATATTGTTCTACGCCAACAATTTTTGTAGGCCTTTCGTTATCAGATGTTAATCTTAGACGGATACTGAATCAGTGCCGTTCTGCTTCTTCTAGTTTTCACTATGCATTCTTACCATGTAGCGGTAATACGCCAACTACTAGAATGATAGACAGTTTGTACGACTCTGACTTATATCGTTTGGGAATAAAAGTAATTAGATACCCAAAAACGAAGAATACCTTAAATGCGCATGAACTGTTACCTAAATTATTTAATTTTTTGAATGAGCCATAAATTTAAAATAATAAGTGTTAGTTACTGATTAAAATAATATATCTATACTTATCCCGCGGTTACTGAAAAGTAGCCGTTATTTTTATGCCCATTTTCGGCAGGTATCCCCTGCCGTTTTTTTTATTACAGAAAAGGAGGAAAACCCAGTGAAAAAAATTATATCGCTTGTACAGGAGGTGCTGGCCGATGGCAGGTAGGACAAACATCAAGCTCCCCACGGTGGACGATCTCTTCAAGACGGATGCGGAACGCAATAACGACAACAGCGAACGGGTACAGGATATCCCGATAAAGAACATCCATGACTTTCCCAACCATCCGTTCCAGATACGTAAAGACGAGGCTATGCAGCGTATGGTTGAAAGTATCGCGGATAACGGCATACGGATTCCCGCTCTGGTTCGTCCCCTGCCGGATGGGCAGTATCAAATGGTATCGGGACACCGCCGCAAGGAGGCGTGTAGGCAACTTGGCATCGAAAGTATCCCCGCCATTGTGCGCGAAATGACGGACGATGAAGCGACAATCTGCATGGTCGAAAGCAATTACCAGCGTGAAGACGTGCTTCCAAGCGAGCGGGCTTTCTCGTACAAAATGCAGTTGGAGGCCATGAAACGAATGGCGGGCAGACCATCGAAAAATTCTGTCCAAGTTGGACAGAATTTACGCGGTACAACATCAAGGACTGAGTTAGCGGCAGAATCCGGCAAAAGCTCGACGCAGGTGCAGCGGTTCATCCGGCTCACAGAGTTGATACCACCCCTGCTGCAGATGGTGGATGAAAAGAAGATCGCGTTCAATCCGGCGGTAGCGTTGTCTTACTTGGCCGGGAAAGAGCAGGAGGATTTGCTGGAAACCATGCAAAGCGAGCAGCGAACGCCATCGCTGTCACAGGCCATGCGCCTGAAAGCGCTGAGTCAGGAGGACAAGCTCGACATGGACGCCATCTTCGCCGTCATGACGGAGATAAAACCGAATCAAAAGGAACAGATCAAGCTCCCGAAAGAACAAATCGGGAGCTTTTTTCCTAAGAGCTATTCGCTCAAACAGATGGAAGATACGATCATCAAGCTGCTCTCGGACTGGCAGCGCAAGCGGGAGCGTGAGCGGGACAAAGGTTTGGAGCGGTAACGGTTTTCCCGGCTGGTTAGGGCGTTAGCGTTTGCTGACGCCCTTTTTCATACTCACAACATAGAAGGGGGTATTAAGTTGATCGACGATCATGATATGGTTCTCACTGTCAAGGATGTCATGAAGATGCTGCGCGTAGGCCGGGTCACGGTCTACAAGCTCATTGCGGACGGGCAATTGAAAGCCGCCAAAATCGCGGGTAAATACAGGACGACACGGGCGGCGATATACGAATATCTCCAAACGGCGATGGCCGCAGAATACAGGCATAACCAGCCTGCGTGTTATAATCGGGCAGACTGTGTCACTGGAGAAAGACAGATTCCAAGCGCGGAAAGGAGCGACTATTTGAATAGCGCGGAAAGGAATCAAAGATGAAGAAACAACAAGAACAGGTAGAGGGCATCAAGGGGTGCATCTGCAAAAAGAAGACTTCTCCGTATTATTACGCGGAAATCACATACAGACTGCCGGATGGAGAAGAGAAGCGGATATCCCGGTCGACGAAGTGTACGCTGAAGTATGAGGCCATGCGGCAAATGGACGTGCTCATCAGGGAGCTGGAGGACGAGCTGGCGCTGGCGGGACGGAATCCCCACGAGCTGACGCGGTTCGTCCATCACTGGCTGGAGAAGGTGGAGGCCAAGGAGATTTCCGTAACCACGCTGGCAACCTACCGCATGCACTACTCCGCCTACATCCAGCCGTATTTTGAGCCGCTGAACATGACGGTAGAAGAACTGCGACCGGTGCACCTGTGGGCGTTTGTGGAGCACATGCAGACACTCCGGGCGAAGGACGGAACGCCGCTGAAGGTCTGCACCATCAAGAAGTCGTTGAGCAACATCAAGCTCGCGATGGACTATGCGGTGAAGAAGGAGATCATCGAGATGAACCCGGCGGAACCCGTCAAGCTCAAGACGAAGCGGAAGGAGAAATTCACCCATTCGTTTTACACCATCGAACAGCTTATGCAGCTGTGGCGCGCAGCCAAGGGCACGATGTTTGAACCGGCCATCGTGCTGGCGTCCATCTACGGGCTCCGGCGCGGTGAGGTGTCGGGGCTCAAGTGGAGCCGGGTGGATTTTGAGAGCCGGAGCATCCGCATCGAGGAAGCGATGGTGTACGCGGGCTCCAAGCCGGTGACCAAGGACACCAAGACGGAGTCCAGCATGCGCACCATGCCGATGATCAGCCCGGTTAGAACCTATTTGCTCAAGGTGCTGGAAGAGCAACGGCAAAAGGCCGACGAGATGGGCCGGGGATGGGCGAACAGCGGCTATGTCGTGGTGGACGACTTGGGCGAGCCGATCAGGCCGATCCGCCTGTCAAACAACTTCAGCCGGATACTGGAGGAGAACGGCTTGCCGCACATCCGCTTCCATGACCTGCGGCATAGCGTCGCGACGTACATGCTCAGCATGGGCGTTCCCATCGCGGAAATATCGGCGTGGCTGGGGCATAAAAGCGTGTCCACCACAGCCGATATCTATGCCCATGTAACGGACGACATGCGTAAGGGTGCGGCGCGGTGGATGGACGCGGAGTATGATCCGGAAGACAACGGCGGCGCGCCCAAGATGACGCTGGAGGCCGCAATCAAAAAGCTGTTTGAAAACGTGCTGGACGAACAAGACGAAGCGGCTATTATGCCTAATGAAGCACTGAAAACTGGGTTGAACTCAAACGAACAGCAAAAGCGGCAAAATGAACAGGGGTGGAATCACGAGAAAATCGAAGAAAAACCGAGGTTGCGCGTGATTCGTGGAAAATCGGCGTAGGATTTACCATCACTTTTACCATCAGTTACTATTATGTGGTAGCAGAAAGGAATTAAATGTAATGAGCGTAACCAGCTTATGCGGAAAGTATCGCATAGAAAAATCCCTTGAAATAGCCGTTTCAAGGGATTCAGGTGCCCTTTCGAGCTACCATCAGTTTGTGGAGCGGGTGATGGGAATCGAACCCACGTAACCAGCTTGGGAAGCTGGCACTCTGCCATTGAGTTACACCCGCGAATGAAAAATATTATAACACAAGTGTTACGTTTTGCCTACTCCAAAAAATAAAAATATGCAATATCCCAATGCAAAAATTCTGCTGTTCGGGAAATGCATAGAAATAACCAAAAGCTTTTATTCACCAACAACATATGGACTTGTGTCTTTCATCAGCCCTGTTAATCGTTACGGGATTTGTTTACTGTCTGTTTATACAATTGGTTCGCGAATACCGTGACGCCGGTAACCAGTACGCCCTGCAAAACACCGCTCAACTTCATACCTGATAAAAAGAATCCTCCGATCATGCCAAGTCCCATCAGTATCCACGGGATCAGCCAGTCGGGAATCTTCGGTGTTCTCTTTAAAAATATACCGATCACATAGAGTACCGGAACCAGAATATAGGCGTCTCGTAAGACATAGTCCATTATATTTATATCCATCTTAACCCCCTCCTCTAAAATCTCCCCCGGTTACTTCAACCTGGTATTCAGTCTGTTTTTCTTTTTTTGAATATCCCTGGGCTTTGGTCCAATATAATTATATGCGGGCATCTATCCCCTATGTCTTTTCTGCTCCCAGAGAAATACTCGCGCGCGATCAATTCATATTGTCACAACATGGATTCAGTGTTAAAATTGAATCATATGGTTAATGGGGATATTTTACATGAATGCTGATATTGGAAACAAAATACTTAACAGGCGCCAGGAATTGGGGATCACGCAGCTTGAGCTGGCTAAAAGGGCCGGCATAGCGCAGTCAACTCTTTCCAATATCGAAAAGGGTAAGAAGCGCCCACAATTTGAGACCATGTCTGCAATTTGCCAAGTGCTCGGGTTCAGCGTTCTTGACTTACTTACCTATGATGAACAGCAAGCAAATATAAAATTCTTTGAAGAAACGATGGCAGCCAAGGGTATCGCTCCTGAAATCACGCCGTCGGGAGATATGTTACAAAGGCTGCAGGCCTTTGAGCGATATATATATGATTTATATATGGCTCAAACAGAAGCTTGATAGAAGAAAGTCGCTTAATTTTAGGCCCATGTAAAAAAAATGTTGTAACAACAAAACAAAGGGGGCCGTATGAAAATATATACCTTGGTTGAAGACAGCAAACCAAAAGGTTCCGGGTTCATCGGCGAACACGGTCTTAGTCTCTATTTTGAATATCAGGGAAAGAACATATTGTTTGACACCGGGGCTTCAGATGCTTTTGTTTACAATGCCACATTGCTCGGCATTGATCTGCTCAAAGTGGATCTGTGCATCATCTCGCATGCCCATGACGACCATACCGGTGGTTTGGCCTATTTTCTCAGCATCAACAAAAACGCGCAGGTCTATGTGAAAAGCGCCGTTCGCGGGGATTTTTATGTCAGGAACTTGACCAAAATGGAATATGCCGGTATGGATATATCATTGTTTGATAAATATCCCGAACGCTTTCATTTTATAGATGAAGATACCGAGTTGCTGGATGGCCTGTTTCTCTCCAGCGCTAACCGTTACCGGCGTCTTCCCCTATATACGTCGTTGATGTATGAGAAACGAAATGATGTTTTAATTCGTGATGATCTCTCGCAGGAGCTGTTTGTCGCCATTCGCGGTAAAAGCGGAGTGACTGTTATGACCGGCTGCTCCCATAACGGTATACTCAATATACTAATGACGGCTGAAGAAAAATTCGGTCCGGTCACAGCTCTTTTGGGCGGTTTCCATTTAAGCGGCGCCCGGCGAATGGGGCTGCAGACCTTTCAGGAACCGCTCAGTGAAATATCGGCCATCATCCGCTATCTGAACCACAAAAAAATAAAAAAGGTCTATTCGGGGCATTGCACGGGTGAAAAGGTCCTGGAAAAGCTGGAGTTATTGGCACGGGTGAAAAAAATGCAGACCGGAGATATTATCGAAATCTAAATGGACGATACAAATAAACGCATTGAGAATATGCTGGCGGGCATGCAGTTTGAACGCAAATCACCCGCTTCGAAACTGAAGAAAGCAGAGTATGCCGCGCTCGAAGCACAAGTGGCTGGTATACTGAAAGAATTAAAAAAGCTTCATCTTCGTTTGTGGTTCTCTATATCCCGCCGGGACTATCACAGTCTGTCTCTTGAGGAAGCTTACCGTACGCTGGATGAGATTCGGCGTCAAATGGATAATCTGTTATAAAGCATATTATGATACTAAAAAAGAGCCCTTTTAAGGCTCTTTTCGTTATCATCTTTGCTTTAATCCATTATAATGACCGCGACGATCTTGAGCGTTTCATCATTCTCGTTAGACACAGCGTGAAATGAGCCGCTGGGGCAAATGCTGCAGTCGCCCTTTCGGAAAGGACGGATCGCGCCGTTGTCGTTCAGGATACCTTCGCCTTCCACGACATAATAGATTTCCGCCTCGTTTTTATGCTCATGACGTCCCACGCTGCAGCCTTTATCGAGGCACATCAAGGAGAACATTCGCGACTTGGCCGGAAGCTGATCCTTGGGGACAAGATGCACAAAATCCGTTGTCCCAAACCCGTCGCGAAGACGCACTCTGGGCTCCACCTTCATCTCATCGGCTTTATAGAACATTGTTATCCTCTTTTCCAATTATATTTATAATTCGTAGAACCGGATCAATTCTCCACCCTTATTGTATTAGCCACGCTGATCACTTCGGGAATATATGAAATATCCTCCACCGCGCGCTTAACAGATATCTCCTTCGCTCTGTGAGTCACGAATATCAGCGGCACATGTTCGCCGCATTGTCCTTTCTGCATCACAGTGGCTACGCTCACTCCGTGCTGTCCCAAAATACTGGCGATCTTGGCAAGCACGCCGGGTGCATCCTTGACAATAATGCGCATGAAGAATTCGCTCTCCCAATTGTTTTCGAACGATAATTCGGACGAAACATTATCCTCATTGTAAAATGTGGTATACCGATGTTCATCCCGACCGGCGGCATACACCACATCAGACACCACCGCGCTGGCCGTTGGCATGTCGCCAGCGCCCCGGCCATAGAGCATAATATCGTCCACGATATTGCCATGCAGATAGATGGCGTTGAACGCGCCACGGACAGCTGCCATGGGATGTGTCTTGGGGATCATCGTGGGATGTACGCGCGCCTCAATAGTCTTGCCACGTTTCTTGCCGATCGCCAGCAGCTTCACCGAATAGCCCAGCTCGCTGGCGTACGCTATATCCTCCTGCGTGATATTTGTAATTCCCTCTCGGTAGATATATTCCACCGGTACCCTTGCATGAAACGACATTGAGGACAGTATCGACAGCTTATACATCGCGTCATAGCCTTCCACATCGTTTTTCGGGTTAGCCTCTGCGAAACCCAATTGCTGTGCCTCTTTCAGTACCGCTTCATAACTTGCCTTGTCCTGCTCCATCTTGGAGAGTATATAGTTTGTCGTCCCATTGATGATACCCATCACGGATGTGATCTCATTGGCCTGTAGGCTGTCCCATATCGTACGCAGGATGGGAATCCCCCCGCCAACGCTCGCCTCGAAATATAGCCCAGATCCATTTTTCTTCGCCGCGGAATTAAGCTCCGGCCAGAAGCGCGCCAGGAGTTCCTTGTTAGCTGTTACCACTGTTTTGCCGGCATTCAGCGCCGCCAGAACGAATTCCTTCGCCGGATTCACGCCACCGATCAACTCAATCACAATGCCGATATCAGGATCTTGTATGATATCCTTATAGAAGTCCTTCGCCTTTAATTCCTCCGGTATATCGATTGAATACTGAAGCGCCAATACCTTTTTTAAGTTCAGCGAGATGCCTTCTTTATGTTCAATACTGGCCTTCTGCATTGCAATGGTTTTATACACACCCGATCCGACCGTACCCAGCCCGATCAGCGCGATATTCACTGTTTTCATCTGTCCCCCTCTATTCTCTGCCTTTTAGCATTTTTGTGATATAATATATTGAGCCCGATCAGTGTCAACAGGCTGTTGACCTCATCGATCTCATGCGTCTCCTGAGCAATCACATTAGCCATTCCACCCGTTGCGATAACCCGGGGGCTGCCGCCCATCTCGGTCTTGATTCGGCGGATAATGTAATCCACCTGCCCCACATAACCGTAAATAATACCGGCCTGCATACCGTTCACCGTATTTTTCGCTATCACGGACTCCGGCTTTATGAGTTCCACGCGCGGCAGCTTCGCCGCCCCGGCTGACAGCGCCTCGGCCGATATCTTAATGCCCGGGCAGATAGCGCCGCCCAGAAAATCTCCGCTCCCCGAAACCGCGCCGAACGTGGTCGCCGTACCAAAGTCCACAATGATGCACGGCCCTCCATACAGCGTATATGCCGCCACAGCGCCGGTAATACGGTCTGTCCCCAGTTCTTTAGGATTATCGTAGAGGATGTTGATACCCGTTTTCATACCGGGCCCCACCACCGCCGCCTTCTTGTTAAAGTAAGTAGCGAACATATGCTGGAGAGTATAATTGATAGAAGGGATAACAGATGAAATGATAATGCCCTCAACTTCATCCGGACGCCGCCCCACATGATTAAAAAACGAAATGATACGGATACCATATTCATCCGCCGTGCGTTCCAGTCTTGTCGCCATGCGCCAGGAATTGATCAGCTTATCGCCGTCAAAGAGGCCGCATTTGATATTGCTGTTTCCCACATCCAATACAAAAACCATTGAGTTCTCCGTTTATGCCGGCTTTTTTTTATTTTTCTGTTTCTGAAGAGCCCAAGTAACGGGTACACACAGCAGAACCGTCACTGCGGCTTCTGGCAATCCATTCATTGCGCCAATCACGCCCAACACTCCCGCAAGAAGTTGTGGCGTCGTCCCAAATGATTCCGCGATCTGGCCAATTTCCGGCAAAAACAGCAGATACAACGCTCCCAGGAAAAATACCGTATTGGTCAGTGACCCCGCCAAAGCTGCTACGCCGGATGCCAAACGCTGTCTGGTATTTGTCCTGCCATTTATGGCCCGATATAGCAGCCAGGTCGTCATCGGGACAAGAATACGCGGTGCAAAAACAAGTAAAATCGTTTTGATCGGACTGAGGGCAAAAAGCAATTGGCTCAGTGCCGTCGGCTTTATAAATATCTGTAAAAAGCTTGTCAGCCCAAAAAAGAATCCCAACACCAACCCCACACCCAATCCTTCGGTGACCGTCCCAATGATGACAGGGATACACAACAGCGTAATTTCGATGGGCGGAATAGGAATGTATCCTACAGGTGTCAGGCCCAACAGCAGACAGATCGCTACAAGAAGCGAAGTCACAACAAATTGACGCGTGCGATTATTCATTTTTTACCTCCGCTCAGGCTCCGAATTACGGATGCCCTACATTGTTGTTTTTTCGGTTTTCTTTATGCTGCGTAGCGCTGCGCTATGTCATGCACCCGCAAACAAAAACCTATTGTGTATTATATCAACATCGCCGAGTGTGCGCAATAATTATTCAGAATCGCCCTTTTTCATATATTGCCGCGTTTCCCTGATCTTTTTTTCGTACCCTTCATTCGACGGTTTGTAGTAGACCCGGCCTCGCAGGTTGTCAGGCAGATACTGCTGCGGCGTGTAATGCCGCTCGAAGTCGTGTGGATATTTATACCCCCTGCCGTTTCCCAGCTTATCCGCGCCATGATAATGCGTATCGCGCAGATGCTGCGGCACCGGCACCTGATAGGCGTGCTCCGCGTCGGCAAAGGCACCGTCTATCGCCATCACCACTGCGTTGGACTTGGGTGACTCGCATATAAATATGATGGCTTGCGCGATGGACAGCCGCGCTTCCGGCATACCAACAAACTCTAAAGCCTGCGCCGCAGCCACAGCCTGTGTCATTGCGGACGGGTTGGCAAGCCCGATATCCTCGCTCGCATGAGCGATAATTCGCCTTACGATCAGTCTTGGGTCCACTCCCGCGTAAATAAGCCGCCCGAACCAGAACAGAGCCGCATCCGCATCGGACCCGCGCAGCGACTTGCAGAACGCGCTGAGCATGTTGTAATATTCCTCATCATCACAGCGAACCGCGCGCCGTTGGATAGACTCTTCCGCAATATCAAGGGTGATGGTGATCACGCCCTGAGCGTCCGGCGATGTCGTCAGCACCGCCAGTTCAATAGCGTTCAGCGCCGTACGCGCGTCGCCGTTGGCCACGTTGGCGATATGCTCCAGCGCATCCTCATCCACCTCTACGTTCAGCATACCCAATCCGCGCTCGTTATCCGCCAGCGCCGCCTTAATGATTTGCTCAACGTCCTCTTTGGTCAACCCCAAAAACTGAAACAAGCGGCACCGGCTGACGATCGCGCTCGTCATGCTCACCATCGGGTTCTCTGTGGTGGAACCGATAAAACGGATGATTCCCTTCTCAATCGCGGGCAGTATACTGTCCGACTGTGTCTTGGACCATCGGTGGCATTCATCCAGAAGCAGATATGTCGGCTGCCCATGCAGCTTTAAACGTTCCTCCGCCCGTTCAATGATCACCCGCACGTCCTTAACGCCGCTGGTCACCGCGTTCAATTTCTCAAATGCCGCGCCGGTTGTATTGGCAATCACATAGGCCAGAGTGGTCTTGCCCGAGCCGGGTGGCCCAAAAAAAATCGATGATGTCAGCCGGTCCGTCTCGATAGCGCGGCGCAGCAACTTGCCCGGCCCCACGATGTGCGTCTGGCCGAAAAACTCTTCTATTGTTCGCGGACGCATCCTGTCCGCCAGCGGCGCAGCGCGTTCCACGTTTTGTTCAAATAAATCCCCCATGTTTTAATTGCACCCCGATCATCATCTTGATATCACGATCATTTGTTCCATCATATCACAGCGCCTTAACGGTGAAAAGCCCGTCCATGTCTTAAGTATGTTTACAACAGCTATCAAAATATGATATTATACGGTGTTTTTATTTACGGGGGTAAATTGTTTCAAAAAAACAAAGGCTTCTAAATTCGATCTGCTCAGCCTTGTCGTAGTTTTTTGACTTATTTGATTCGTTTCCCCATTTATAACGTCATCAAAGCGGCAAGCGCTTAAAAAGTGAAAAAAACGGGCTTCTATCGATAAAAAATCTTGACACACCCGGCCCCAATGTATAGAATATACTTTGCCTGTTTTTATCGGTCACTAGCCCCGATCGGCACAAACGGCATTTTAACACGAATATGACAAAAGCCAGGAGGACGGCCTACATGAAAACATATATGGCAAAACCCGGCTCCGTGGAACGCAAATGGTATGTCGTTGATGCCGAAGGAAAAGTCTTCGGTCGCGTTGCCAGCCAGGTTGCGTCAATCTTGCACGGCAAGAACAAGCCGGAGTATACGCCTCATGTCGATACGGGAGACTACGTAATTATCATCAATGCCGAAAAAGCGATCTTCACGGGCAACAAGCTCGACCAGAAAATCTCATACCGGCATTCCGGTTACATGGGTCATTTGAAGGAGACCAAATATCGTCACCTGATGGAAACCAAGCCGGAGTTTGCAATGATGGAAGCGGTTCGCCGCATGTTGCCCAAGAGCAAGCTCGGTCGGCAGATGCTCAAGAAACTCCGCGTCTATCAGGGACCCGAACACAACCACGCAGCGCAGAAGCCCGAGCTTTTGCAGCTGGAAGGCTGACAGGAGGATATGAATTGTGGCTAAGTTACAGTTTTTAGGAACAGGCAGACGGAAAAGCTCCGTGGCGCGCGTGATCCTCTCGCCCGGCAACGGTAAGCTTTCCATTAATAAAAAATCGATCGATGACTATTTCGGTTATGAAACGCTTCGGATGCTGGTCAAGTCTCCGTTGGAGCTCACCGATTCAGCCGCAAAATACGACGTTTCCGTTACCGTCAAGGGCGGCGGGCATACGGGTCAGGCCGGCGCTATCCGCCATGGCATCTCCCGTGCGCTGGTCAAGTCCGAGCCGGAGCTGCGCCTCGTATTGAAGCAAGCCGGTTTTCTCACCCGGGATTCGCGCATGAAAGAAAGAAAGAAATACGGCCTGAAGGCCGCCCGTCGTGCGCCGCAGTTCTCCAAGAGATAAGCTGGGTCTCGTTGCAAATACAGGATTCAAAACCTCTCAGGACATTCGTCCTGGGAGGTTTTATGTTATTGTGAAATATATCTTTTCAAAATGCTCGAAACGAAAGGTAATAATTATTTATGGAAAATGCCTTCACGAAAGCATTTTACCAATGGGATTCTTAAAGGATTTACCCTTAAGTGAAGGTGTGGAGGCAAAGCTTCCACGGTTTTGTTACTTTATAGACAGTCTGAGGCGAGCCCTGAAAGCTCGCCATTTATATTGGCGCTGATTCTGAAAAGTGAAGCGCTCTCGTCGTGCTTATCTCCGGGGTTCTTAATATCTGTTCAGTCGATTCTGCCGACCGAAGATCCTCCCCCTTGCGGCAATAACGCACGTACTCAAAGTTCCCCGGCAGGCCGGCACATTCGGACATGAATTCAGTCACTCGGCGGCAGAGATACTTTTGCGTCTCTCGAATCGACAGACCCGGCGCAGCGTATATGGGGTCACTTAGAATCACCGTTCGTCCCGGCATTTTGAGCTTGCCGCTACGGCTCTTCCTCTCACGATATCTTGTCACCATCGCGACGACAGGTCCCCCCATCTCTGCCGGGTACGCAAACGATGTGGCGGGAAACGGACGAACGCCAGTATAATACGGCCATATATGCGCCTCGGGGTATATGGCGATACACGCCCCCTCGCTGTGCCGCTGATGGATGGCATCAGTAAATTGCCGCAATGCACGAGGCTGCGTGGGTACCGGTATTGCGCCCAGCATCATGACGATACCCCGAATTCCTCTAATGGAAACGGCGTCCGGCCCTGCAATCATATACGTCCTCTTGGGAGCGGCTATCACCTGCGGCAGGTATGCATCACTCCAATGCGTATGGTTACCATAAACAAAACACCCGCCTTTAATCCGCTTCAGGCTCTTCCTATTGACAACCTTCGTCCTGTTGATAACCCTGATGTAAAACGTCAAAAGCGGGAATGCAATCAGATAATACAGCAGAAATGAGGCGACTTTCCAGAGCAGGCTCTTACGAATGAACGGAAACGTCGTATCCACTTTCTGCGTCCTGATATTCGTCCCCGCAAAGTCGTCCGTCGTCTTCGTATAGTAGATCACTTTTTGTTCGTGCTGCTTCATAAAACATTTCCTCCATCTCATCCATACATTTTTCAAAGTCAAAACGACGGGCATACTGGGCATAGCCCCACGCCCACTTGTCTTTCTCCTCAGGATGCCCAATCCAATAGTCGATTTTACCCGCAAGGTTGTCAGGGTCATTATAATGAAACAGATTATTTTCTGAAAGCGCAAATCTATGCGTTGCGCTCTTTGGCGAATCTGAAGAAACGATTACCTTGCCGCTCGCCATTGCCTCCAGACACGCAATACCCTCGGCCTCATACCGTGCCGGATGTACATAAAGATCTGCGAAACTGATAATACGTTGAAGTTCTTCCCGGGAATAGAAACCAAACACAGGCTTAATGGGAAGCTTGTCTGCGTATTTCTTAAGTTTCTTTTCCAGCGGACCGGCTCCGGCAAATATCAGCTGGATATTATCGCGGTTTTTTGAAAGGTAGGCTCCATCTATCAGAACCTTATGCGACTTCTCCTTACTGTATCGGCCGGTAAACAGGATAACAAACCGCCCGCGAAAACATTCAGGCCTATCGGCATGCATGGGATGAAATGAACGGCTGATACCATTGGATATCACACGATGTGGCATAGGCTTCGTTGCGCTTTCAAAAATATCGCACATCATCTGGCTGGGATAATGAGTACAAAGGCAACGTTTATAGAGTTGATGATAATAGAGCTTGTAGGCGATTCTGTTCGCCAGCCTGCAGTGCGCCAGAAACACATGCGTCGTAAAATTCTCTGCCAGCGCGTGACAGCCCGCCGTCAACGGAATACCCAGCCTGCCGGCAATTTTCGCCGCACCGGTCCCAAGTGAATACGGCAGCATCGCATGAACCACGTCGGAGCCTCTTATCGCCTGTTCCAACACCCGGCTGTCCGCCTTGGCCAGGCTGACCCCGTTTTTAGCCACATAGCCATTTATAGGCCCCAGGTTCATTTTCGGTACAATATAATACCCCGGCAGGCCGCGCTTATCTTCGTCTGCGCAGACAACCCGTACCTCATGGCCACGGCGTTTCATGCTATTGATCATATTCATCGTCGCAATCGTCGTTCCGTTATTTTCCTCTCCCAATACATCGCAAACAACTGTAATAATCATTTGATAACTCCATATAATACCGAAACTGATAATCTCATATTAAGCCCTGCTCATTGTTTCGTCACCCGATTGTTGCAGACCCGCAAAATAGAGCACAATTTAGGTATCCTACTCACAGTTTAGCTGGTAAACTGCAGGAATACCGCTGTCCGCAGCATGTTCGGATTCCGGATTCACCAATCCATACTATTGTGCCAGATGCCCCTTATTATCGGGGTTTTGTTATATTCACGATTGCTCTACCCTCAGTAGAGAAGATCAACTGAATAAAAGGCATGGTTGAATGCTTCCATATTATTGTGTATAATCATCATTGAGCCAAACGGAGGCAAACGTATAATGGAAGAAGATATTAAGCAGATCATCGCAAACAATATCATAGAACTGCGAAAAAAAATGAGCCTGACTCAGGCCGAGCTTGCCGATAATCTGGGATATACTGACAAAGCAATTTCCAAGTGGGAGCGCGCCGAATCCATACCGGACGTGGTAACGCTCAAGCAACTCGCAGATTTGTTTGGTGTAACGCTGAACTATCTTGTTGAGGAAGAGCATACAAAAAGCCAGGGCGAAGTGCCGAGGCGTACAAAAAACAACCGCCTGATCATTTCACTTCTGGCGGCGGCGGCAGTCTGGTTTGTGGCGACTGTGTTATTTGTTTATCTTCAGTTTTTCGGCGCCGGCAACGTATGGCTTGTGTTCGCGGGTGCCGTACCCATTTCAATGATTGTCCTGCTGGTATTCAATTCAATATGGGGAAAAAAGTCTCTGAATTTTGTCATCATTTCCGTATTGGTCTGGTCTGCGCTGACGTTCACCTACCTGATGCTGCTTCCGTACAATCTTTTTCTGATATTTGTCATCGGCATCCCCATACAGGTGCTTATCATACTCTGGTCACAAATTAAATAGCGATCTATTCGTTACGTTCACAAATCAGCATTGTCACGTCATCGGCTCGCGTCTGTGTGAATTTCTTTTTAATCTCGTCCAGCAGCAGCCGGCCATGAAGCTCGCTCATCAGTATTGCGCTTAAATCCTCGCTGGAGGCTTGTTCGGTATGAATGCCGTCAAGGCCATCCGTATATAGAAACAGCTTCTCTCCCTTCTCTAAAACGCCTTCCATCTGTTCATGCATCGCGCTGTCTACCCAGCGGCAAATAGGCGTACCCGGCAACAAAATTTCCCTGATACCGTCTCTTCCTGCAATCAGCGGCGGTACGCTGTGCCCCGCGTTGGCGCATACATACGCTCCTGTGGCCGGGTCCAGCACCAAAAGGAATACGGTGATGTAAATGCTCTCTTCGGTATTCAGTTCCTCAAAGGAATCCTGCAGATTCTGCAACACACGCGCCGGTGACATGCCCGGAGCTTTACACTGCGCAAAAAGTTCCTGTCGAAGATAGACAGTCAACATCGCGGGCATCACGCCATGGCCGGACACATCTGCGATATACATAAATAAGCGCCCATCCCTCGCGACAAAACAGTCGTACATGTCGCCTCCAAGCGCCTCACATGGCAAAAACTCTGCAGCAAAGCTATAGTCCGGAATTTCCGGCAGCATATGACGCAGTATAGAAAGCTGAAGACTTCGCGCCACCTCCAGGTCCTTCATCATACGGGAGTTGCTGATCATCAGCTTGTCTTTTAAATTTTGTTCCTTTGTGATATCCGTAAAGACTTCCAGCGCGTAAACGCCTCCATCAAATTCGACCGGACAGGCGGAAACAGCATAAACTCGGCTCCGTCCGCGCATCATCGTGCTGTGGCGGCGTTTGTCCGCGATACACCGGCGAACGATACAGTCAGCACACTTTCTGGCTCCGCCCGGCAGCCTGTCACAGTTGTCTTCCTGTATTCCGAACCGTGTTTTCATCGCGTTGTTGGCAAACAATATTTTTCCGTCCGGATCGATTACACGTATCATGTCCGGCATTTCGTCCAACACTGCAACGGAAAATGCGTTTGAACAAAACGCCTTAAGGTTGTTCATTTTCCGTACCCCTACATCAATTAAGACTTGATTCCCCAATATAAACAAAGCCACACCAAACGCATCGTTTGCGCCAGTGCGGCCTTAAATCAATATTTTTTCTCCTGATCCTCCAATAACATGATGTCCAGCAAAAGCTTATCCATCACGTTGCTCTGCATAAGTATCCCGATATCTGCCCCCAAATTGAAGACGCCTCTTTCATATTGCTTGATGATTAAACTCTCCAGCTTTTGCCTTTCAATAAGCAGCTGCCGTTGCAGGCAGTTTCTTTTTTCAATCAAAGATGCGCCGCCAAACACAGGCGACTGCGGCCTCACGTTATGGCTCATTCCCGTAACCCCCAAAAATAGGACTTGCATACGACTGATATATTGACCCCATACCTCACAAAATATATCTATCTGTCAGCGACGATTAGTTCAGCCGCCAATATATGCTCGGGTTTGAACGTACTGATCCGCCGCCTAAGTCGACAATAAGCAACGATGCCTTCATCCTTGATATTCTTAATCACGATTACCCGCTGCGTTATCCCGTCCTTGCCCTCATAAATAATCTTAACGGGTATGCCATCGCGGTACGCAATTTCAAGTGTTTTCACTACCACATCCATCATTATGTATCATCCGATTCATAATATCACACAAAATATCATTTTTGTATAGAGTTTCGACAAAAAAAGTGCTAATAACTTAATAACTTTCACATTATTGTGTAGTATATTTAATTAATATCTACCATTGTTAGGGGGCCTGTCAGTGTCTGCAATACATATATACAAAGAAAATCGCCGTCTTCAGTTTATAAACGCAGGCCTTGTATTATTTGAATGCTCCGCAGGCCTCGGGCCTAACCCAGTCGGTCCCAAACAAACTGAAGGCGACGGCAGAACGCCCGAAGGAACATACTATGTTTGCACTCGTAATGAGCGCTCCAAGTATACGCTCTTTTTGGGCCTCAGTTATCCCTCCCCCGCCGATGCGGAGACCGCCTTGTCTCGCGGCTCCATCTCTGGGGATCAACGGAGCGAAATTATTGATGCCTGCGATGCAGGCAAGCGCCCCCCCTGGGACACGCCGCTGGGCGGCCAAATCGGAATCCATGGCGGCGGCATAACTGAAGGAGATGGCCTTGCCGACAGCACCGCGGGCTGCATCGCGCTGCTGGACGATGATATCCGCCGCTTATGGGCACTTACGCCGCTGGGTACACCAGTGATTATTCACCCCTGATATAGCAAAACGAGGGACAGTACCCACTGAAGTCCCTCGTTTATCCCTAACGTTATTCTGCCGGTTCCGCCGGTTTCTCTTCCGCCTTCTCAGTCTTCTCTTTGCCGAGGTAATCCGGCAGTTGCATCCCCGCCATATTAAACAGGTCGTTCATCGGCGGTATGCTTTTCATCAAGCCGGAGAGGAAGTTCGCGGTGGAAGAGTCCCCCTTGCCATTGCCGGAGTCCCATACCGTCACCTTGTCGATCTTCAGATTCTTGATCGCCTCCACCTGTACCTTGACGATCTCTTCCATCTTGTCGGCGATCATCATACGCACCGCAGCGTCCGAATCCCCATCGGCGGCGCCGATAATCTGCCTGAAGCCCTCCGCCTGTTTGGTCAGCGTTTCCTTGATACCGCGGGCCTGCGCCTCCATCTTCTGATAAATCGCGTCCGCTTCGCCTTTGGCGATTCGGCGATACTTCTCAGCTTCCGCTTCCGCGTCGATCTCAACCTTGCGTTTGTCGATCTCCGCCTTTACGATGATGTCAGCCTCTTTGGACGCCTGTTCGCGGCTGGCGCGTTGCTTTTCAGCGGCTTCTTCGGCAGCGTAGGCTTCTTCCAGCGCCTTAGCTGTCTGCACCTTTTCCGCTGCGGTCGCGCGGCGCAATGCTTCGGCCTCCCTTTCACGCCGCAGCGCGTCGGAATTCGCGATAGTGATCTTGGCTGAATTCTCCCCCTCGATGGCCTGCGAGTTGGCTTCGGCAACGTTGATGCGCTGATCTTTCTGCGCGAGTGCCTCGCCGATCGCGCCGTCCCTGTCCTTCTCAGCCACGCTCTTACGCGCGTCGTTAATGGCCTTGGCGGCCGCTTCCTTGCCCAGCGCCTCAATGTATCCCGATTCATCGTTGATGTCCGTTACGTTTACGTTGATCAGCCTAAGGCCGATCTTTTTGAGCTCGGATTCCACGTTGCTGGAAACCGCTTCAAGGAACAGATCCCTGTCTGTGTTAATCTCTTCGATGTCCATCGTGGCGACTACAAGACGCAGCTGTCCAAATATGATATCCTTGGCGAGTTCCTCCACTTCCTTGAGGCCCAAACCCAAAAGACGTTCCGCCGCGTTCTGCATAACGCCCGGTTCAGTGGATACGCCCACCGTAAACCGCGACGGCACGTCGATTCGTATATTCTGCTTGGAAAGCGCGTTGGTTAAATCCACCGTAATCGATATCGGGGTCAGGCTCAGGAATGAGTAGTCCTGAAACAGCGGCCAGATGAACGCTGCCCCGCCATGGACGCATTTTGCGCTTCTTTGCCCACCGTCGGAACCCCGGCCTACCTTGCCGTAAACCACAAGTATTCTGTCGGAAGGACATTTCTTATATCGCGCCAATATGGCGACGAAGGTGGTAAACACAATCACCACGGCCACAACGATGAGTATGATCAGTCCTGCTCCCATAGTATTCTCTCCTTATTTTTTTACTATCAGCGTATTGCCGATGTTGCCGACAACCTGAACGGTCTCGCCCGTCTTGAGCTTGACCTCCTCGTCGGTGATGGCCTCGGCTTCCACCAGGCGCTCCTGAATGAGAACCATCACCTTGCCCCGCCCCTCGCGTTTCGCCGGAACGGGGATATACACCTGCGCCGCTTTGCCCACCGCGTTGGAAAAACGAATATTGCCGCTGTCCTGCAAACGCCTCGCGGCGTAAAACATCAGCCCAATAGCCAGCATTGCGAGAAGGCCCGATGCAATTGAGATTAACACAGTCAGCGCTACAGGCAGCGACGTATCGCCCAGTACAAAGCCTACCCAGCCGAATATGCAGAAAAACGCCACAATACCGCGGATGGTGAAAAATCGAAAGCCCGCTACCGCCTCGTTGACATCGTCGGCATGCCCGTCGATGTGGCCGTCTACGTGGTCTGCCAAGCCGGCATCCAGATCGGTATCGGCATCAATGTCTGTATCTGAGTCAGCTCCATCCGCGTCTCCGTGCCCGGATATCCCGATGAAGGTCAATATCGTCTGTATGATCAGTACGACGGTAAATGGAATCGCCGCGCAAAGATATATCTGCTGAAGCAGGTTCAGCGCGTTCCACCAGTCAGTCATATCGCTCCCCCCCTTTTACATATTATAACACAACTTTTTATGATTCGATAAAAAAATACCAAAAATATTAATTGACAAAACGTATTTTACAACGTAATATTACATTGTAATTTTACAATGTCGCATAAATCTTGAAAGAGATTGCTATTAAGGAGGAGATTATGGTAATACCCAAAATCGGAGAAAGCGAATGGTATGTAATGAAAGCTCTGTGGGATTCTTCACCGCTCAGCGGCAACGAGGTGGTGCGCGCCGTCAGCCGCCATACCGACTGGTCGCAAAGCACGATTCTCACAATGCTTCGCCGGCTGGTTACCAAAAAAGCGGTGGGCGTTATACAGCGTGACGTAATGATGTATTTCCCCCTGGTGGATGAGAGCGCCGTCAAACGTATTGAGACGGACCAATTTATCAACCGCGTCTATCAGGGGTCCGTCAACCTGCTCATCAAGAATTTCATCGAAGGAGGGGCATTATCGGAGCAGGAACGCGAGGAACTGAAAAAGCTACTGGATGAAATGAGGTGATTCACATGACTGTTTTGTTCATAACCATTTTAAAGATGTCGCTTGGCGGCGCGCTGATGGCAGCACTGATTGTCGGTGCGAGGACCGTCATCGTTCGACGGTCTGGTCCGTTCCTGGCTTTACTATACGGGTTGCTGATGCTCCGGCTCATGCTCCCCTTTTCCGTTTCCAGCCCCTTCAACCTGCAGAACCTGATACAAATGCCACAGGCACCGACATCTGCAGCCGTGCAGTCTGTTCCGGATGCCGGCAGTCAATCACATGC
>Ga0183096_1001134_pt1 | contig 24928 bp, 24 predicted proteins | sample Biomet5_FD_127791 | JGI IMG/M metagenome (GOLD analysis project Ga0183096, IMG submission 127791) | Microbial communities from bioreactor (seeded with sewage sludge) at LBNL, California, USA - Biofuel metagenome 5 (version 2) (version 3) | ecosystem: Engineered > Bioreactor > Anaerobic >... | reverse complement strand
AGGCGTCTATGACCAGATCAGGGGGCTGATACCCTCACCGGTCGGCTACGTCATGCTGGAGGGCCGAAAGATAAAGCTGTGGCAGGTAGCGATGACCGATCAGATGTTAGAGGCCCCTGACGGGACCGTACATTTCATGGATGGCGCCATGGGCATCGTCGTCCAGGGCCGCCTGCTGAAGGTTGACGCGGTCCAGCCGGAAGGCAAGGGCCGGATGGCCGCCCGCGATTTCCATAACGGGGCGGGACGGACCGCCGAAGGGAAGGTGTTGGGATGAGCAGACGATCGTTGCTCCTTTACGGAATTGGCGCGGTGGTCATCTACCTGGCCACGATCATGCTCAACGTCAACATCGCAACGCTGGGCTACCTGAGCGTGACAGATGCCTTAATCATGATCATGGCTTCATCATTCAAGCCCGGATATGCCGCCTTGATGGGTGCCGTGCCAGCGGTCCTGGCGACGTTCACGCTCCACTATGGCCGTTACGCGCTGGTCATCTTTTTAATCAAGGGTCTGGAAGGCTGGCTCATAGCCTTCAGTGCCGCCCGGCATCAGAAGCCGTGGATCTACACGCTAGCGGTTGGCGCCATGGTGCTGGTCGGCGACGGCATCGCCGACGCACTGCTGTATGGATCATGGAACATGTTCACCATCTCCATCGGCTATCATGCCATCGAGGTGGCACTCTGCACCATCGTCGCGTTGCTGATCTGTCCGCTGTGGAACAAGGTCTGCGAAAAGTTTTTGGATGACTGAGGCGCAACGATGGATCAGAAACACACACGTAATTTTTCGATAATCGCCCACATCGACCATGGCAAGAGCACTCTGGCCGACCGTATCCTCGAGGAGACCCACGCCGTGGAGAAGAGGGAGATGGTAAACCAGCTGCTCGACGACATCCCCTTGGAGCGGGAGCGGGGTATAACCATAAAGCTCAACGCCGTCGAACTCAACTATCGTGCCGATGACGGCCAGGACTACGTCTTCCATCTCATAGACACGCCGGGCCATGTCGACTTCACATATGAGGTATCACGGTCTTTGGCAGCCTGTGAGGGGGCTGTTCTGGTCGTTGACGCGACACAAGGCGTCGAAGCACAGACGTTGGCCAACGTCTATCTGGCGCTGGACAACAATCTGACAGTACTGCCTGTTATAAACAAGATCGACTTGCCCAGCGCCCAGCCGGAACTGACGCGCCGGCAGATCGAGAAGGACATCGGGCTCGATGCATCACACGCCCCGTTGATCTCGGCCAAGATGGGTACCAACATCCATCAGGTCCTGGAGGACATCGTCAGGTACGTCCCCGCCCCGGAAGGTGACCCCGAAGCGCCGCTGCAGGCACTCATTTTCGATTCGCTGTACGACTCATATCGTGGGATAATCGCGCTTGTTCGTGTTAAAAACGGCTCCATCAAAGTCGGCGACCAGATTCAATTCATGGCCACCGGCGCCCGCTACCAAGTCACCGAGCTTGGCGTCAGGACCCCCAAGGAGGTCAACCGCCAGCAGTTGGACTGCGGTGAGGTGGGTTGGGTGGCCGCAGCCATCAAGACGATCAAGGACGTCACCGTCGGCGACACGATAACGGGGGTGGAGCATCCATGCGCCAAGGCATTGCCTGGTTACCGTCAGTTGCAGTCGATGGTCTTCTGCGGGATGTATCCCACCGACAATGCCAAGTATGGCGAACTGCGTGAGGCTTTGGAGAAGCTGCAGCTCAATGACGCAGCCCTGCGTTTCGAGCCAGAAAAGTCGCAGGCCCTGGGTCAGGGCTTCCGATGCGGCTTTTTGGGACTGTTGCACATGGATGTCGTCCAGCAGCGCCTCGAGGACGAATACAACATGGACCTCATCGCCACGGCCCCCAGCGTGATATACAAGGTGCGTATGACGGATGGCACGGAGATGGAGATCGACAATCCGGCGGCCATACCGAGCAACCAAGGCGTCGAATCGATCGCTGAGCCGTTCGTCAAGGCCACCATCATGACACCGGAGGCCTACATCGGACCGATCATGGAACTGTGCCAGCACAAGCGCGGCACATATCAGGATCTTGTATACATGGACGACACGAGGCGCGAGCTGATATATCTGCTGCCGCTCAGCGAGATTATCTTCGACTTCTATGACAAGCTGAAATCAGCTACCAAGGGATATGCCTCGCTCGACTACGAGCTGGCCGGCTACCAGAAATCGAAGCTGGCGCGCATGGACATCCTCATCAACGGGGAGGTCATCGATGCCCTGGCATGCATCGTCCACCAGGACTTCGCCTATCAGCGCGGCAGCGTTATAACTCGCAAGCTGAAGGATATCATCCCTATGCAGCAGTTCGAGATACCTATCCAGGCAGCCATCAACGGCAAGGTGATCGCACGGACCAACATCAAGGCCTATCGCAAGAACGTCCTGGCCAAGTGCTATGGCGGCGACATAAGTCGTAAGAAGAAACTGTTGGAGAAGCAGAAGGAAGGCAAGAAACGAATGAAAGCTGTCGGGACCGTCGACATCCCTCAGGAGGCTTTCATGGCTGTTCTGTCTATGGACGAGGAGAACCAGGGGTCACGCTGATCGGCATTCGTTAACATGTCCCACCCTGGAGCAAAAAGAAAATCCCAGCCACCGCGGCTGGGATTGTTGTTGCTGGTCTCCGGTCTTTCCTCAGATGGCCGCTGTGGCAAGGCGGTCGGCGACGATGGCCGCGGTCCGGTTGGCAATCAGGTCCTGACGGTCGATGACGGTGATGCCGAGCTCGTCGGCCTTGTGGTATAGCACCGGGTTGTCGCGGCGCATGTCATAGGCTGTGACCAGGACGGCGGCCGCGTATGTCCCGGCGATCTTCATGGTGTTGAGCTTGATCTCGTACAGGTCGCTCTCATGGACGCTGCCAATCTTGCAGGAGATGAAGGCAGGGATGACGCTTTGGATGGCGATGACATCGATTTCACAGCAGGAACGCTGGGCTGAGGTGTCCTTGAAGTCATAATCGATGACGACGCTCATCTTGACGTCAGTGAAGATGCCGCTTTCATAAAGGGCCAAGAAGGTCGCGTATTCCAGGATGTTGCCGCTGATGCGGAACAGCGACATGACCAGGCCGTTGCGGAAGGCGAGGATCGTCCGATCGCCGTCCTGGCGTGATGAGACCGCTCCGGTGGCCGTCACACGCCGCAGAAGACCTGCCTGTTGGTCGTCCATGCGCCGCAGAACCTGCTGCTCGATTTCAAGCGACAGGCCGGCCGGCTGGCTGCGGTAGCGCTGGGCGATTGCGGAGGCGAGGCATGATGTCAGACTGACCCAACCATCAAAGTCTGATTTGGCTATTTCGAAGAGGTTATGGATGTCGGCGGTGGCGACTTGGTCGTGGACGTCGATAGGCGCATGGTTGTTGCCGTCGAAGATGGCCCCGGCTGTCATGATGGCCTCCTGGATCGAATAATGGGGAAATGTGAACTTATCGGCGAGCTCCTGGGAGCGATTGACGTTGACGAATTTCTTTTCCGGCAGGTTGATGAAGAAGCAGTGGGCGTCGTGCTGAAGGCAGTAGCGGGTCACAGCGATCAACAGCGCACCTTGGCCCCCAGTCATTTCGAAATAGGGGTCACGTCCGTCGAACTGGTCGAGCATGCCGCACAGATTCTCGTAATCAAGGGTGTCGCTGTATTGGATGGCGACGTCGATGCCTGGGGTGCGGTTGCGGACGTAATCGGCCAGAGCCATGACTTTGCCGCCCTTGTCATGGTTATCGCACAGAAAAACGACATGATCGAAGTGCAGGGATAGCACGGCGATCGAATTGCATATAGTCTCGTTGTCATAAAGCTCGATGAGCACTGACATAGTATCGCCCCTCCTATCTGACGTGCTAATTATAGACCCCTACGGACGTGCTGTTTGACATAAATGGGTCGATATGCAATAAATATCATATGCAAGAAAGAACGGATAAGGCGCTTCGTGCGGAAAGGATAGCCATCGTGTTGCTGACGGCGTCGGTCGTCATGGCAGGATGCGGAAGCAGGCTGGCGTCCGGAACGGATGGCAGCAGCGGCAGCAGCGTCACAGACGTCGTGCTGCCTCATCTGCAGGCAAGCCAGATGGCCTTCGTCAGCGTTTCCGTGGGCGGCGAGCCTTTTACGGCGATCAATGAGCAGGTAAAGGTCGTCGATTCCCAAGGCACGGTCCTGACGCTGACCCCGGACATGGTCGAGGGGTCCGTCGATGCGGGGACTGTTGGCGATTATGCCGTGGAACTGCACGTGACCGACGGCCAGGGCCGTCAGGCCGTCATCCAGCTGACCGTCACGGTAAAGGATGACACCCTCGACATGGAAGGGCTGCTGGCTGACCTGGGTAATACTTTCTGGCTCGATGACCAGGGGCGGGATGGCTGGTATATATCATTCTCAGACGACGATGAAGGCGGCAGTGTCTTCCAATACACCTCCGTGGCCTCCGGACGGTATCTGTTTGAAGCTCCGTTGGAAGGACTTGACTCCGCTGCCAGCGGCATCTACGTCATGAGCGGAACCGGTCGCTGGTACGATCAGCAGTCTGAGACGGTCTCATATCAGGAGAGTGGTTTCAGGATGAGGATCGACATGTCAAGGTTTAAGGATGGCCTATTGGCAATAGAGCTGGATATCGATATGGACAGGCAAGGCATAGCCGGACTGGCCCGCCGTTACGTCTTGGCCGGAGCCGACTATGAGCAATGCCAGCGCTATTACCTAGACTGCTACAGGTAGGAAGGAGGAAATGTGATGGACGACATAATCAAGGAGATTGAGGCGATGCGCGCACGATGCGGCTGGGATCGTTCCGATACCGTCGCCTCGATGATAAAATCGGTGGCGGTAGAGTCGGGGGAACTGCTGGAGACCATCCAGTGGGACGACCAAGCGCCACGGCGCGACAAGGTGGCTGGCGAGCTGGCAGATGTGCTGATGTATGCATTGACGCTTTGCCGTCTGCTGGGGCTCGACCCGCACACGATCATCACGGAGAAGATCAAGGATGTCGAGAGCCGTTATCCGGAAGTGACACATGATTGACGGCCTATACGTCCACGTTCCGTTCTGTCAGCACGTCTGCGCCTATTGCGACTTTGCCAAGGCTCGTTACATACCGTCGCTGGCCGACCGCTATCTGACAGCCCTTGACGGCGAGCTGATGAAACTGACGCAGAAGGAATTCGAGACTCTCTATGTCGGAGGTGGGACGCCGACCGCCCTGGATGACGAACGGCTTGAGCGGCTGCTTTCTATGCTGGACCGGTTCCTGGTACATGGCGAGTACACCATCGAGGTGAATCCGGAGACCTTCTCGGCATCCAAGGCTGCCATCTTCAAGCACCATGGCGTCAACCGCGTCAGCCTGGGCGTCGAATCGTTCAGTGAGAAGGTGCTGGCCGCCATGGACCGCGTCCACCATAACATCGATGTCCATAACTGCTTCAGATGGCTCAAGGACGTCGGAATCGCCAACATATCAATCGACCTGATGTACGGTTTCGCCGAGCAGACGCTGGGTGACTTCATCCATGACCTCGACCTGGCCGTGTCAATGCCGGTGACGCATATTTCGGTATACGATCTGGAAGTGTACGACGCCACGCCCCTGGGCATGTCCGGATACCGGAAGATTGATGATGAAACCGATTATCTTATGTATAAACAGGCCATCGAATATCTCAACAGCCACAGCTATCGGCAGTACGAAGTCTCGAACTTTGCCTTCTCGCATTATCAGTCGCAGCACAACCTCATTTATTGGCATTATGGCAATTTTTACGGCGCCGGTCTGGGGGCCAGCGGTAAGATCGATGGCTTGCGTTATGACAACACGCGCAATTTCGCCCGCTATTTTGCCGGCCGTCTTGTCGACAAGGAATACCACCTGACGGCGCGTGACCAACAGTTCGAGGCCCTGATGATGGGGCTGAGGCTTGTGAGCGGCATCGACGTGCCGGCCTACGACCGCCGTTTCGGCTGCGACATGCTGTTCCAATACCGGCAGGCCATTGAAGCAAACATGGCCAAGGGTCTGCTGGTCCTGGACGACGGCTGGCTGCATGTGACGGAGAAGGGCATGTTCCTGCTGAATGACGTTCTTGTTGATTTCATGGATTGAGCATGATAGAATGATAAGGCTTTCGACCGGGTTTGGCGGAATCTCCAACCCCTTGCTCAGTCGACAAGGACGCATTGATGAACAGGAGGAAAAAACATGTTATCAAAGCAAGTCAAGCAGGAAGTCATCAAGGAGAATCAGCGTTTCGAGGGTGATACAGGTTCACCCGAGGTCCAGATCGGTATCCTGACCAAGCAGATCAACCTTCTGAACGAGCATCTGAAGAACAACAAGAACGATCATGCCTCCTATCGTGGGCTGATGACGATGGTCGGTCAGCGCCGCAGATTGCTCAATTACCTGCGTGACGAAGATATCAACCGTTACCGCGTGTTGATCGACAAGCTGGGTCTTCGTAAGTAATAGCAGCAAAAAAAGCAGCGCCGCTGCTTTTTTCGTAGGAGCCCAAAGCAGGGCAAAGGAAAGGAGCGAAATGGAAAAATCAAAGGTATATTTCACCGACATGAGGACACGAAACGAGGAGGGTCTGCCGCACAAGCTGCAGCGTCTGATGGCTTCCGCAGGGATCGCGTCCATCGACATGGACGGCCGCTTCGTCGCCATCAAGATGCATTTCGGGGAGCTTGGCAACCTTGGCTTCTTGCGTCCCAATTATGCCGCAGCGGTCGCCGAGGTCGTCAGCAAGCAGGGCGGGAAGCCGTTTTTAACGGACTGCAACACGCTTTATCCCGGCAGCCGCAAGAACGCCCTCGAGCACCTGCGGTGTGCCTATGCCAACGGTTTCTCACCGCTGACCACGGGCTGCGCGATCATCATCGGTGATGGCCTCAAGGGCACCGACGAGGCATTGGTGCCGGTAGTCAATGGCGAGTACGTCAAACAGGCCAAGATCGGCAGGGCTGTTATGGACGCCGATGTCTTCATCTCATTGACCCATTTCAAAGGTCATGGCGAAGCAGGTTTCGGTGGGGCCTTGAAGAATATAGGCATGGGCTGCGGTTCGCGGGCCGGTAAGATGGAGCAGCACAACCAGGGGGTCTGCCGCGTCGATGCCAGCCGATGCCGCGGGTGCCATCTGTGTCAGAAGGACTGCCAGCAGGGCGCCATCTCGTATGGGACCGATCGTAAGGCGTCCATCGACCCCGCACGGTGTGTCGGATGCGGACACTGCATCGGGGCATGCAACTTCGATGCCATAGCTCCGACAGCCGGCAACGCTCCGGACGTGCTAAGCTGCAAGATAGCCGAGTATGCGCAGGCGGTCTGTCATGGACGTCCCTGTTTCCATATTGCCCTGGCCATCGACATTGCCCCGGACTGCGACTGCTACCCATGCAACGATGCCAACATGCTGCCTGACATCGGCATGTTCGCCTCGTTCGATCCCGTCGCTCTCGATCAGGCCTGCGCCGACGCCTGCATGAAGGCCGAGCCGCTTGACGGTTCCGCCTTATCCGAGAGGCTCGGTACCCATCGCGATGACAAGGTCGGGCGTGACTGGTTCAGAATCATGAACCCTGACACATGCTGGCAGGTTGGTCTGGACCATGCCGTCAGGATCGGCCTGGGCAGCCGGCAGTATGACCTGGTGGTCGTGAGATGAATGGCTTCAAGGCCGTGATATTCGACATGGATGGCGTGCTGGTCGACAGTGAGACAGCGTACATGCGGCAATACCAAGGCATCATGGCCACCCAGGGAGTAGATCTGCCGATTGACGCCTTCTATGGGTTGGCCGGCGGATCGATGGAAGACTTGTATCGTCTCATGACATCCCGTCTGGCGATCGACAGGCCGCGGGCGGTCGCCATCTGCGACGCCTTCTTCGAGCACAGCCACGTCGATTACAGCCTATTGGTTCGTCCTACGGCCCAGCCGCTGCTGCGCAGCCTGGCCGACCGAGGCTTGAGGCTGGCGTTGGCATCATCCTCGCCGATGGCATCCATCAATGCGATGTTGGACAGCTGTGGCCTTAAATCTTTCTTCGAACTGGTCGTCAGCGGTGACGATTTCAAGAAGACCAAGCCCGATCCGGAGATATACCAGTACACGGTCCGGAGGCTGGGCCTTGGCCAAAAGGAGGTCGCGGTTGTAGAGGACTCGACCTATGGGATGCAGGCCGCAAAGGGCGCTGGGCTGTTCACCATCGCGCTGCGCGATCCACGCTTCAACTTCAGGACCGAGCTGGCCGATGTCGTCATCGAGGATCTGGCTCAGGTCCAGGACGTCATTCAGCAATAAAAGCGGTCGGATCACAGCAAAACGTGTCCCGTGTCGAATAAACAAAAAAACGTCGCCTGTTTAAATAGACAATGAAATCATATGAGGCCATTATGAATGACATAAGGCACCGAACCTACGCGGCCAGTGCCTTTTCTTCTTATGGTAATCATGGACGGGCTGGTGTATATCCGTGCCCCGTAAAACGTTGGCACAGCACGCTGGATGCCATCATTCTGATGAAAAGGTATTGTTCCGGCGCCGCTTGTGCGTCCCGGGATGATCTGTTTTAGGGAAGATGGCTGTTTCATTCTGGCAAGTCCTTCCAAACGGCCGCTCATCATGCGGCCTCGCACCACGATGCTTTTGATGCGCTCCTGCTCCGGCAGTTTGGGATCGAGCCCTTATGCCTCAATACCGCGATGGACTGCCATTGCCGTCCATACGCAAGGCTGAGTTCTTTTGATTTATTCCATCGTCCGGACCGTCCGTCCTGACAGCGGCTTTGACCACGCCGGGTTGTCTTCCAAGGTTTCCTGCTGCGGTTCGTCAAGACACCATTGCCCATGGGCCGTTTCCCTCCTTCATGTCCGGCTCATAAAAAATACCCTGCAGCGGCTGGGCATCAGGCACGCGATGCGCCTTTTGATGAAGCCCGTGCTACGGGGTACAGTTTGAGCAGATCCAGCCGTTCTCAATCAACTCTGCTGGCTCTTCATGTTGGGTAGGACGTTTTCGGTGGCGATGATCCAGTAGTCGCCCGACCAATATCCGGACTGTGTCTTGTCAGCCTGGGTCTTGGACTGGACCCAGATGACACCGACGTCCTGCAGCCCCATGGTCTCCAGCAGTTTCCGGCCGGCGCTGATGCTGAGCAGAAACAGCGATGTCGACAGGATGTCGCAGACCGTCGAGTCGGGACCGACGATCGTCACCGAGGTATACAGGGTGCCGGGCATCAGTGTCGTGGGATCGATTATATGGTGATAATCCTTGCCGTTGTAGGTTACGAAACGCTGATAAGTACCGGAAGTAACCAGGGATATGGAAGCTGACGTCAGATAGATGTCAAGCGAGGAGGCCGTGGATGCGGGATTGGCGATGCCGACCGACCAGGTGTCGCCGTTGGGCTTGGGACCCAGAAGGACCACGTTGCCTCCGGCCGAGATGAACCCGCTGGTGAGACCGTCGGCGCGCAGCTTCTCAGCCACCTTCTGGGTGGCGAATCCCTTGGCGAGGGCTCCGACGTCGAGTTTGACCCGCGGGTCACTGATATAAACGGTCTTGGCCGTCGCATCGATGGTCACGTACTGCCACCCATCCTTGACATAAAGCTTGGACAGCTGGTCATAGGTCGGAACGGAGACTTTGGTCCCACCGTTGGCCACGGCGTCACGGAAGTCGCTCCAGGTGTCGATGACGGCGCCCATGGTGCAGTCGAACTGACCGCCCGTGGCCTGATAGTACTGCCGGGCATCCTGCAGGACCTCGATGATGGCGTCATCGACAGTCACCGCCTTGATGCCGGCGTTGTCATTGATCGTTTTTATGTTGCTGACGCCGTCGTAATCGTTATAACGGTCGAACATCTTGTGGTAGCCGCTGAAAAGATTGGACATCTCGGCAAAATAGGAGTCGAAGGCCTGTTGGCTTGCACAGTATCCCTTCAGGGCGATGACCGTGTCGAAGGAGTAGTCGTAATCGGTATATGCTTGATAATCGGCCTTGCTGACTCCACAGCCGGCCAATCCGACAGCCAGCAGGGCTGCCGCCAGGCAAATCTTCAGGTATTTAAACATGTTCATCACCTAAGGCAGTATAACATGACTTTGGCCGATTAAGTACATGAAAAGCCGGGGAGCGTCTCAGCCGGCACTCCCCGGCTTTGATGGCAGCCGGATTCTATAGCAGGTTGTCGACCTTCGTCAGGCGCGCCCGGTCCTTTTCGATGGCCGCGGCGCTGCCGATGACGCAGATGTCGCCGTCCGCCAGGACGTTTTCAACATATGGAGCCATGGCCTGGATGTCAACAGGCTGGGCGGCGAGGATCTCGTCACGCTCCTTCTGCAGGTCGGCCTGGCTGACTCCGGTCAGATAATTGGAAAGGCACCATTGGCTGTACATGAAGGGCGTCATCGGGGTGTCGAGCGTGCTGATAGTGCCGATGACATATTTGGTCATGGTCGCCTCGTCGGCGGTGAAGGAACGCAGATAGGCGGGTATGCCGCGGTAGACATCCAGCGAGCGGGCCAGATGCGGATCGCGATATGTTGAGAAACAGCCCAGCCCGGTGCGGCTGAAACGAGCCTCGCAGCCATAGGCACCGCCCTGGACGCGCAGGTTGTTCCACAGGTAGCCCAGTGTCAGCATCGATGACAGGATGTCGAGGGCCCCGGTGAAGGGCAGTTTGTATGCACCGGCGGTGGCGACGTATTGAATCGTGCCGGCGGTCTTGAAGCCCTCGTTGCGTTGACCCAGCGGCGCGAGCCGAACGGCCGCATCCTGCGGCTGCGAATTAAGCAGGCCGAGCAGCCCGGGCAGGTTGGCGAGCACTTTCTGGCGATCCGCGGGTTGGCAGGTGAAATTGACCATGACGTTGTCCATCGTGAACAGGCTGCTGGCCAGCCGCGCGAGGGTATGGGTCAGGGTAGCGTCCTGGACTGAGTCGCCTGCTTCGAGGCCTTTGATGAAGCGGTAATAGTCGATGCCGTTGGTGGCATCACCCAAAGCCATACGGCTGGAACCGTAAGCCCCGGCGCGTTGGATGGCGAAGGCGTTGCCGGCATCGGCCATGCGCATCTCCATCTGGCTCTTGGCTTGGGCGATGATCTCATGGATACGTTTGACGTCATCGAACCGGGAGCCGGTCATGATCTCGCTGGCCAGCTGGCAGGCTTGAGGCAGCTGCGACACCAGCGACTTGACGGTGACGGCGAGATAGGCCTGATAGCCGTCACGGTCATTGGGGTCTGGATAGATGTCCAGATGCGCGTCGATGCCGCCGGTGGCAATGTTGATGGCGTCATAGAGACCGGCATAGCCATGACGGTCGGTATCCACATAACCCAACATCTCGGCCAGCAGCCCCAGATATGGTATGTCGGTGGAGGCGACGTGGCGGGCATCGAATAGAAGGTCGAGGTAGCACAGGCCGTTGGCCGCGGCCGGATGGGAAAGCACGGTGATGGCGCGGCCCTTGACATCCAGCGTGGAGACCTCGTTGGCCATCGAGGCAGCCTGCCGGTCGATGTCGGAACGCCTGAGGCGCGGGATCATCGCCAGGGCCTCCGGACTGTTGCCGGACTGCTGATAGGCGGCCAGCTCGCGGGTCTCGGCAATCAGCTGTTCGATCTGTGCCTGGCTCATGGCGGCCTTCAGGGCGGCCAGACGCTGCTCGTCCTGACGCTGGCGTCTTTCAGTCAGGCCGCTGTCGGGAACGGCGACCAGGAACGCCTGGTGAGTGTTGCTGATCAGCAGCTTGTTGATCAATTCTTCGAAATAGCCTGTCTTAGCCAGCTTCCTGAGATTGGCGTAGGCTTCGAGCTGATGGAGGTAGGCTGTCGGGTTGGCTGAATCGTATAGCCACGACTGCATGACCAGCATGTCATAGATCAGACCTTTGGGGGCCCGGCCGTAATCGGCCTGCCTGAAGGCGAACTCGGCGCGATTTATGGCTCCGGCCAGCGAATCCCTGTTGAGGCCCTTGGTAACCAATGCCGTCAGCGTTGAGACGATGATCTGCTTGAAGCGCGGCAGGTCTGAGGCGTTAGCGTTCTTGGCGGTCAGGCCGAAGAATGGCTGCAGGACGCCGTCGGAGAAGCCGTCATAGATGTCTTTGCCGATATGCCCGTCCAAAAGGGCCTGCTTCAAAGGAGCCCCCGGGGCGTCGACTAAGACCCCAGCCAGGATGCCCAGGGCCAGTACCTGCTGGACGTCAGCATAGTTGCCGGCCACCACGCTCCAGTTGAGATAGGTGTTGTCCTGCAGACTGTCGTCGGGACCGACCGGGTAGCTTATCGTCCTTTCGACCGGCGCCGCGAAGGGCTTCTGAAGGGGCAGAGAGGAAGCAACGTCGATGGCCGTGTACGCGGACAGGTAGCGCTCGTCCATCCAGGCCAGGGTGGCCGCCATGTCCATGTCGCCGTACAGATAGATGTAACTGTTGGATGGATGGTAATAGCGCTTGTGGAAGGCTAGGAAGGCCTGATAGGTGAGGGTCGGGATGTCCTGCGGGTCGCCTCCGGATTCCACTCCATAGGGCGTGTCAGGGAACAGCGACGCCGTTGTCTCCCGGGCCACGACGTCATCGGGCGATGAAAAGGCGCCTTTCATCTCGTTGTAAACGACGCCGTTGCAGACCAGGGGGGCGTCATGGCTGTCCAGACGATAGCTCCATCCTTCCTGCTTGAAGATCTTGTCGTTCTCATAGATGTTGGGGTGCAGGACCGCATCCAGATATACATCCATAAGGTTGCGGAAGTCGACCTGGTTGGTCGAAGCGACGGGATAGATCGTCTTATCGGGGAAGGTGATGGCATTGAGGAAGGTGTTGAGTGAACCGGTCAATAGCTCTACGAAGGGGTCCTTCAGCGGGAAACGATGCGAACCGCACAGCACCGAATGCTCGATGATATGGGCGACACCGGTCGAATCGGCCGGCGGAGTCCTGAAACCGATGCTGAAGACCTTGTTGTTATCCTGGCAGGGCACCAGTATGATACGTGCCCCGGAAGAGTGATGTCGGAGCAGCACGCCTTGGGCACCGATGTCCGGCAGCGGTTCCTGCTTAACGAAATCATAACCTTTGATGCTGCGGTAATCCATGTGTAAACCTCCTTTGAGGCTTGATCATCTTATAAAGGATAGAATATGGGAAGGCTTACGTCAATGAGGCAAGAAGAACCATAATTGTGATTAATCAACATGAATTAACAATTATGAGGGTAAAAGCCTATCCTAAACATGACGGTAGTGTTATAATTTCCTGGACAAAAGGGGAAATGGAAAATGCCACTGTTTACAGGACATATGAAGATCCGCCTCAACGGTCATAAGGACCTGACTGAAGGCAAGCCCATCATCACGGTGGGACCTGGTGAAAAAGTTTTCATACCATTGGCAAACATGGAGGCGACACCTGTCGAGATGCTCGTCAAGGTGGGCGATCACGTCCGAGAAGGTACCAAGGTTGCGGTCCAGCAGGGTCGTTTCCCTGTGTCGCTGTTCGCCAGTGCCTCAGGCACGGTGACAGGCATCGAGAAACGCATTTTTTCTGATTTCAAGATGGTTGACCACCTGGTCATAGCCACTGACGGCGCCCAGGAGACCGAAAGGGTGCTTCCCCAGCTTGACTGGCGACAGGCCGACGCAGAGCAGCTGATTGACTATGTACGGCAGGCAGGCATCGTCGGCTGCGGCGGGGCCGGTTTCCCGACATACGTCAAATACCATACAAAGGATAGGATCGAGACGGTCATTATCAACGCCGTCGAATGTGAACCATACCTGACCACTGATTGCGCCAACATCGCCAGCAGCATGGATGATTTCGTTACCGGATGCCGAATCCTGTCGAAGATGGCCCATGACGCCAGGGTCATCATCGCCATCAAGGCCGTCCATAAGCCATTGATAGAGAAGATACGTGCCGCTATCGGCTCCGATGGCCTGATCACCATCCATGAGATCAAGGATTTCTACCCTATGGGCTGGGAACGTCTGGTCGTCAAGTCTGTCCTGAACAAGGAGTACAAGAACCTGCCCAGCGAGGCCGGCGCGATCGTTAACAATGCCACGACGTGTATCGCCGTGGCCCAGGCGCTGCTGTATGGCCGGCCGATCATCGACAAGCTGCTGACCTTCGCCGGCGATGGCATTAAGCAGAACGCGGTCGTCCGCGTAAAGGTCGGCACGCCTATAACAAGGATCATCGACGCCCTTGGCGGGTTTACGTCCGAGGATGTCAAGATCATCTGCGGCGGGCCGATGATGGGCACCTCGATGGCCAACGACCAGCTGGTCGTCAATCCACACATGAATGGCGTGATGATCATGAAATGGGAACCGCGGCCCGAGATGGCTTGCCTGCACTGCGGACGGTGCGCTGACTACTGCCCGCGCGGTCTCGAACCGGTGCGCATCAACATCGCCAATCATGCCAAAGATATGGAATACCTCCGTCAGCTGAAGGCTGACACATGCATCGAATGTGGCACCTGCAGCTACGTCTGCCCGAGCCATCTGCCTATTACCGAATACGTGCGGCGTGCCAAACGGACCATGAAGGTCTTTGGCCAGCAGAATTGAGGAGGGTACAATGGCAAAGATACATTTCAGTACCGCCCCCAACTACTATAGCGGGCTTAACACGAAGAGCATCATGCGTGACCTCACCATCGCCCTGGTCATCGTGATGGCTTTCGCGACTGTCTACTACGGCCTGACGTACGAATGGGCATATGGGATCCGTGTCGTGGCACTGTGTGCCAGCGCGGTGGCGACATCGCTGGCAGTCGAGGCCGTATGGTGCCTGACGGTCAAGCGTGACAAAAACGTCGTCGGCTATTGGTCGACATCGTTCCCTTGGGTAACGGCCTTAATCATGGCCCTGATGTGCCCTGTCAACACCACCTTTTATGAGATGATAATCGGCACGGTGTTCGCCATCGTCATCGGCAAGCTGGTTTTTGGCGGCTTCGGTCAGAACATCTTCAACCCGGCGGTCGTAGGCCGCGTGTTCATGGTGACCAGCTTCGGCTCAAGCGCGGCCGCCGACGTCGTCACCGCCGCCACCCCGACATCGACCATGGCCACCACCTACAACTGGCTGATCACAGACACCGCCAGCGCAAATGCGCTGCTTGAAAAGTTTGGCGGCCTCAAATCGCTGTTCTTAGGAACCTATACCGGTGCAATGGGTGAAACCAGCACGCTTCTTCTGCTCATCTTGGGCGCCTGGCTGCTGTTCCGCAAGGACATCGACTGGCACGTGCCGTTCGCTTTCCTGCTGACGATAACGCTGTCAGCGGCATTGGTCGCGCTGCGTTTCAACACCGGGCTGTGGTATGTAGCCTATCACCTGCTGGTTGGCGGTGTCTTCTTCGCAGCCGTCTTCATGGTGACCGAGCCGGTCACCAATCCCACCAGCGCCGCCGGCTTACTCATCTTCGGCACTGGCTGCGGCTTCATCACGATGGCCATCCGCCTGTTCGGCAACATGCCGGAAGGCGTGATGTATTCGATTCTTATCATGAACGCCTTCACGCCATGGATCGATTATCTAACCGCTGGCGTCCAGGACGTCATGCGTAAACGCAACATCATCTATTCCGTAGGTCTGTTCGCCGTCGTGCTGGTCGTGATCTTCGTGGCCAGCGGTTCTATCGCCCCGTACGTCGCTCCCAAGGCGCCGGAGTTCCTGAATTCCGAGGCGCCGCTGAACCTGTCGGGTGATTATTCAAAGAATGAGGCAAAGATCATTTCCACAGACACGGATGGCGACAAGCTGACCTATCATGTTGACGTGAAGGGCTTCGCCGTATTGGTCAGCGATTATGCCGTCAAGGAAGACAACGTCGTCGATGTCGTCATCAGCAAGAAGGACGGCACCGTCTTCAGCGTCTCCTATTCCAAGTTCTCTGACACGGAATATGTTGGCGATCAGACCGAGGATGAACGCTTCCTGTCGCAGTTTGTCGGATTGGGGTCGGATGGCAGCGTCGACGCGGTCACCGGCGCCACCGTTTCCTCGACATCCGTGGCGGCAGCCGTAAATGCGGCCCTGACCGCCTATGCAGGAGGTAACCACTGATGAAACACGCTTCATACCTGGCGGCCTTCCTAGCGGTCGTGGCATGCCTTTCGGCACTGCTGTTGACGGCCGTCAACGACCTTACCGCCCCAATCATAAAGCAGCGCGAGATTGCTGCCGTGGCTGAAACCCTCAAGCTGGTTTTCCCGCAAGCAACATCATTCGACCCCAAGGACCTGACTGCCGATGCCGACAAGGCCATCACCGGATGGTATTATGCCGAAGGCTATGGCGATATCTTCGAGGCAACCGTGGATGGCTATGGCGGAACAGGGTCGATCGTCTTCATGGTCGGTATCGACACACAGGGAAAGTATACGGGCTTCACGATCATTACCAATAACGACTCGGCCGGTTTCGGGCAGCGTCTGACCAAGGAGTATGCGGCGCTGGTGGACGGCGTTTCCGCCGGACAGGACCCTGACGTTCTGACGGGAGCCACCAAATCATCGACGGCCGTCCGCAAGGGCCTGCAGTCGATCTATGCCTATTGGTCGGCCCATAAAGGCTAGGAAAGGGGAAAAATGGCTGCGAAGAAAACATCCATCTGGCGTCGGATTGTCAATGAGAACCCTGTGTTCTCGCTGTATCTGGGCCTGTGCGCCTGCTTAGCCGTATCGACATCCATCAACAATGCCTTGGGCATGGCCCTCTCCGTGTTCGTCGTGCTGCTGGTCAGCGAGGTCATCATCTCACTGATCAGGAAGATTGTGCCTAACGAGATTCGAATTCCGGTATATATAGTCATCGTCGCCACGCTGGTGGAGATTGTCGAGATGTTCATCCATGCCTATGCCCCGACGCTCTATGAGGCTTTGGGCAGCTTCCTGTCGCTGATCGTAGTCAATTGCATCATCCTGGGACGTGCCGAGGCTTGCGCCTCCAAGAACGGCGTATGGACCTCCGTCAAGGATGCCTGCGTCATGGGCCTGGGATACTTCGTGGCCATCATGATGATGGGCATCACAAGGCAGCTGCTGGCCACGGGCGTCATCTCATTGAACAACCCGCTGGATGACACCGTCCTGTTCAGCCTGCGTATCATTCCGGAGGCATACACCATCGCTTTGTTCGGCACCTCCGTCGGCTCGTTCATAACGTTCGGCTTGTTCGCCGCCCTGTTCGCCTGGATCCGCCAGAAGCAGGAGCGCCAGGAAATGGAGGCCACAAAATGACATTGCAGTCATGGATAATGCTGCTGTTCGGCAATATACTCGTTCATAACATTGTTTTGACGCGCTATCTGGGATGCTGCCCGTTTTTGGGCACTTCGCAGACCCCTAAGTCGGCCATCGGCATGGGTCTGGCGGTGACATTCGTCATCGTCGGGGCCTCGATCGTGACTTATGGCCTGTATTACGGGATATTGGTCCCGTTCGGGCTGCAGTACATGGAACTGGTCATGTTCATTTTGTTAATCGCGGCCTTCGTCCAGTTCACCGAGATCTTCATGAAACGTTATTTCCAATCTCTGTATAAGTCGCTGGGCATATACCTGCCGCTGATCACTACCAACTGCTGCGTATTGTATGTCGCCTTGGACAACATCAAGAGCGGTTATGACTTCTGGGGCATGCTGGCCAACTCGCTGGGTGTGCCGCTGGGCTTTATGGGTCTGCTGTACATTTTCTCAATGATACGTCAGCGGCTGGAGGCTCTCGACACGCCGGCCCCGTTGAAGGGCAACCCCATCGCCTTGATTACCATCGGCATCATGGCCATGGCCTTTGCGGGCCTGGCGGGGATGATGTGATGGTGAAATATCTGGTGCTGATCGCGGCCCTGGGCGCTCTGATAGGCCTGGTGGCCTGGCTGATGTCGGTCAACAGCCGCCTGCCCGAGCCAGAAGGTACCGTCGGGCCGCAGTGCGCAGGATGCAGCAACATTCTTTGCAGCCGCTGCCATAAAACGGAAAAGAGGGACGTCAAATGCTGAAAGCAGTTCTAGTCGCTTTGGGGCTGGGCGGTGTATCAGGCTTGGTCCTGGGCATTGCCGCGAAGGCCTTCGCCGTCAAGGACGACCCAAGGGTCGCCGACGTGACAGGCATGCTGCCGGGATTCAACTGCGGCGGCTGCGGCTTCGCAGGCTGTTCGGGCATGGCCGAGGCCTTGGTTACCGGCAAGGTCAAGAGCATAGCCGGCTGCCGTGCCTCACGTCCTGCAACGCGTAAGGCCATCATCGAATATCTGTCATCCAAGCCGGGGCCGGATGGCAAGACTATCGAAGTCAACGACCTATAAAGAAAGCGGACCCGAAGGTCCGCTTTTATATGCCACATGGGGCGGTCGACGAGACTCGAACTCGCGAGTGCTGGAGCCACAATCCAGAGTGTTAACCAACTTCACCACGACCGCCGTGTGCTTTTTGATTCTAACTTATTTGAGGTTGAAAGTAAATACTAAACTAAAGAAGGGACGTAAACCTTGAATTACGCGAATAAAATGAATAAGATAAACTAGGATAAGGAGAAAAGGTAACAAATGAGTAACGAGAAAATTCTTGTCGAAGTAAGCGCACATCATATCCATCTGACGCAGTCCAATGTCGATATCCTGTTTGGCAAGGGATATCAGCTGACTGATAAGAAGGACCTCTCACAGCCCGGTCAGTTCGTCTGCAACGAGAAGGTGACGGTCAAAGGACCGAAAGGCGAGATGAAGATGAGCCTGATGGGGCCGTGCCGCAGCTTCAATCAGGTCGAAGTCTCCCTTACCGATGCCCGGACGCTGGGCATCGTCGCGATGATCCGCGAGTCCGGCCATGTCGAGGGGACCAACGGATGTACCGTCATTGGTCCGCAAGGCACCATCGAGCTGACCAGCGGTGTCATCGCCGCCAAGCGCCACATCCACATGACGCCGGCCGATGCGGCACGTTACGGCATCAGCAATGGCGATGTCGTCGCCGTGAAGATCGACACGTCCGAACGCTCGCTGACGTTCGGTGATGTCGTATGCCGCGTTTCCGACAAGTTCAAGCTGGCCATGCATATCGATACCGACGAAGGCAACGCCGCCAACGTTCCGGGCAGCTGCGAAGGCGAGATAGTCAAGTAATAATCCGTCAGGCAGAAGGAAAACCTTCTGCTTTTTTTGATCACTGCCGTCAGGATGAAATGACGCCGCCGCAATTTGCTGATGAGAGGTTTTAATACATTCTTTACTATCGGCCTAAACCGAGGCAATGTAGTATAATGAATGAGTTATCTGTTTATGGGAGGCAAGGATGCGGACCAGGAACTCGGTTCTCAACTTCATATCGACATACGGATTCTACTTGATACGCGTCGTCTTTGAGCTTTATAAAGTTAAACTTTTTTTGCAGGTGCTGGGACAGGACGTCCACGCGCTCAACCAGCTCTACAGCAATGTCTTCAAGTACCTCTCCATAATCGAGGGCGGTATCGGGTTGGCCTGCGTCTATAAGCTGTACCGGCCTTTGGCCGAGAAGGACTACGACCAGGTCAATATCTATTTCTCGACCCTCAAGCGGACCTTCTCCCGTATCGGCACCATCATCTTGATCGGCGGGGTCGGCGTCGTCTTCGTTCTGCCTTATCTTATCCACGACAATCCGTTCAGCTTCGGACTGCTGGTCCTGACGTTCTTCACGTTCATCTTCCGCAACATCGTCGATTACTTCATGTATGCGCCGCGGTTCGTCATAACTGCCGACCATAAGCAGTACAAGATCAACATATACAACAACGGCATGGATGTCGTCGAGGAGGCCGTCCAGGTAGCCGCGCTGCTGCTGCTGCGCCAGTATGCCGTCGCCCACGGTCTGACCGACCCGTCAAGTTATATGATGCTTTACTGGATTTACCTCATTCCGGCCATCATAATCCGTATCGTGCAGAACATCCTCATCAACCGCAAGGTCTATCAACTGTATCCATGGCTCCATGTAGTGCCTGAGACCGACAAATCCATCCGGGCCGACGTCGAGCACCTGCTGGTCATAAAGATCGTCAACCTGATTCACAACAACGATGACATTATCCTGCTGTCAACCTTTGCCGGGTCGTTCTATGTGACGATGTATGGCTTCTACAACTATGTCAACACCTTCTGCGACGACTCCATCAGCTTCGTGTATAAAGCGATGAAGAACGGTATTGGCAATGTCACCGTCGTCGATACCAAGGAGAAGGTGCTGGAGGAGATGGCCAAGATTCGGACCATATACTCCTACATTTCGGTTGTGCTGGTCGTGATCCTATGGTTCGCTACCAATCCCTTCATCGCAATCTGGTCAGGCGACGTGAAATACGTAGTCAACGACGTTACACTGGTAATGATTTTGGCTTGTATCTATTCCAAGATTATGAACAACGAAGCCAAGATGCTGGTAGAGGTTTATGGACTGTTCGCCGAAGTTAAGTGGTATCTAGTGGCTTCGGCGGCGATCAACTGGATCGTGTCGATAATTCTTGTGCTGGTCCTGCCTAATGACTATAAGATTGCCGGTGTCCTGTTCGGCACGGTGCTGGGTGACTTCGGGCTGCAGCTATGGGCCTACTCGTACATCGGCTACAAGCATCTGACAGGTGGCTACAGCTTCGAGTACGTGGCCCATAACTTCAAGAACGCCGTCATCATCCTTGGCGTCATCCTCGGCGTCAGCCTGCTGCACGTCGATAGATGGATCGTCCCAGACAACTACCTGCATTGGTTCTTATATGCATGTGTGAACAGTCTGATATGTGTTGCTTTGATTTCCGTGCTCTTCTATGCGATGTTCAATTCAACATTTATCCCGGTCCTCAAGCAGCTGTGGAAGGCCAATAAGCAGGTAGCCGACATGCGCCGCCAACGCCATGCCAAAGAAACAGGTCAGAAGGACGACGGCGAAAAGAAAGAAGGAGGAGATTGATGATGGACATCGTCAAGCGATTCATAGGGTATACCGCCATCGACACGACGTCTGATGGCAACAGTAAGGACTGCCCCAGCACCCCCAGCCAGTTCGAACTGGCTCATCGGCTGGTAGCCGAACTTAAGGATGTAGGCGTATCCGACGCCATGATGGCGGAAAACGGGTTTGTCTACGGGCATCTGGGGTCTAATCAGCCTGGGCGCCTGGAGACGGTAGGCTTTCTGGCACACTTGGATACCTCCGATGCGACCAGTGGAAAGGGCATCAAGGCGCGCATCATAGAAGAATATGATGGCAAGGACATCGTTCTCAGTGCCGATATCGTGACGGCCGTGGCCGATTATCCGTTCCTTGAGAAGATGAAAGGCAAAACGCTGGTTGTCACCGACGGTACAACGCTTCTGGGTGGCGACGACAAGGCGGGCATCGCGATCATCATGGAGATGCTGCAGCGGTTCAGCGAAGATGCCAGCCTGCCTCATGGGCCGATATCCGTCTGCTTCACGCCCGATGAGGAAATCGGCGTGGGTATCACGCATATCGACAAGCATCTGTTCGGCGCCGACTTCGCCTATACGCTGGATGGCGGTGCCATCGACGAGATAGCCTACGAGAACTTCAACGCAGCCAGCGCCCACGTTCGATTCAACGGCAACAGTATCCATCCCGGTTCGGCCAAGGGCAAGATGATCAACGCCTTGCAACTGGCCATGGATTTCCATGCAATGCTGCCGGTCTTTGACCGCCCAGAGTTCACAGAGAAGAGGGAAGGCTTCAACCATCTCCTGGCACTGGATGGGACTTGTCAGCAGGCCGAGGCGTCATATATCATACGCAACCATGATGCCGACCTGCTGGAAAAGCAGAAGAACGACTTCATAATGGCTGCCCAGCTGCTCAACAAGCGCTATGGCCATGAGGTCGTTTCCTTGACCATCGCCGATTCCTACCGTAATATGAAAGAAGGGTTCGTCGGCAAGGAACACGTGATCGATGATGCCCTTTCGGCTTTCGCTAATCTGGGCATGGCGGTGCGGCCCGAACCAATCCGCGGTGGCACCGACGGATCGTGGCTGACCGTCAACGGTGTCCCCACGCCTAACCTGCCGACCGGCGGCTACAACTTCCATGGCAACCATGAACTAGTCGTCGTCGAAGACATGAAACGCATGGCCGACGTACTGGTCGAATTAAATGCCATCATCAGCCGCAAGGCTGCTGACTGATAGGAGGAAAGAAAGAATGATTATCCAATCAAAACGTGTGTGGATTGCCGATGTGTTCACGCCGGCTCAGATCGAGATCGAGGGCGGCAAGATAAAGCTTATCAGGCCGTATGGCGAGTTGAAAGTCGATCAAGACTATGGTGATAAGCGCATCGTCCCTGGCTTCATCGATGTCCATACCCATGGGGCCTATGGCTTCGATACCAACGATGGCGATGAGAAGGGCCTCAGGGACTGGATCAGCAAACTGCCCGTCGACGAAGGCGTGACGAGCTTCTGCCCGACGACCATCACCCAAAGCCCAGCCGTGCTCGAGCATGCCCTGGCCAACGTGGCCAAGGTATATGAGAGCGGCTATGAAGGCGCTGAGATCCTGGGCGTCAATTTCGAAGGACCCTATCTGGATATGAAGTTCAAGGGTGCCCAGCCTGAGCAATACATCCTGGATGCCGACGTAGAGCAGTTCAAGCATTATCAGCAGACAGCCCACGGTCTGATCAAATACATCGCTTTGGCACCCGAGCATGACAAAGACCTTGCCTTGACACGGTGGTGCACGCAGAACGGCATGGCCGTCGCAATGGGGCATACCGGAGCCAACTATCAACAGGCCCTGATGGGTGTCGCCAACGGCGCCCGCAGCATGACCCACGTCTACAACGGCATGAGTCCTTACAACCATCGCGAGCTTGGCATGGTGGGAGCTGCTTTCCGTTTCCATGACGTATTCGGCGAGATCATCTGCGACGGTCTGCATTCGACCCCTGACGCCCTCAACAACTATTTCACCATCAAAGGTTCGCATTATGCGGTGATGATTTCCGACTCGCTGCGCCCGAAGGGCCTGCCCATCGGAACTTACTCATCGGGCGGTATGGATATTGAGGTCTACCCGGATGGCAGCGCTCATCTGAAGGGCCAAAAGACGCTGGCCGGGTCGACGCTGCGTATCAACCGTGGGCTGCAGGTGCTCGTTGAAAAAGCGCTGGTCCCGTTCGAGGCGGCCTTGAATTCATGCACCGTCAATCCGGCCTCGCTGCTACGCGTGCAGGATCGCAAAGGACGCCTGATGGCCGGTCTTGATGCCGACATCGTCGTACTTGACGATAATTACGACATCATACAGACCTACGTTCGCGGATCCGCCGCAAAATGACGTTATGGGGGAAGGCCTCGTCCTTCCCCTGTATTTTGGATGACTGGGGCATCATGAAAGGAAATGCGCAATGGATGATAACGAGAGAATGGCCCATCGGGTCATCGAATGCTTGGGTGGCATAAGTCAGGTGAGCGGCCTGCAGAGCGAGCCGACGAGGCTTCATCTGCAGGTCCGTCAGCTCGATGACGTCGATTGGGACAAGCTGCGCCATGTGCGCGGGGTCGTACGGGTCATCGACGAGTCGGACGGTGTGACGCTGGTCATGGGCCCTGGTATCGCTTCCAAGGTGTCCGAGGCCATCCGGGCGATGGATGGCTTGGACGAGAGCCTGCGGAAGAAAGGTCTTTTCGGGTGGCTGCGCGGCTGACGCTGTTGATGAACGGCGCGGTGGTGTGCTAATATCAATTTGAGGATTCCATAAGAGGAAAGAACCATGAAACACGTCTTTATACTCAATCCGGTCAGTGGCAAAGGGAAGGCCAAGCGCTTCATTCCCGTGATCAACGAATACTTCACGCAGCATCCAGACATGCAGTACGAGATCATCATTACCGAGTTCCACCGCCATGCGACGGCCATCGCCAAGAAATTCACGGAGAAGGACGACGTCTGCCTGTATGCCTGCGGCGGGGACGGGACCGCCAACGAAGTTCTCGAGGGTCTAAATCCGGGTGTCGGCATCGCCGTCATTCCTGGTGGAACAGGCAACGACTTCTTTAAGAGCATCGACGACCGCAAGCTGACGGACGCGGAGATGATCGCCGCCGTGGTTGAGGGCGAGGACCATATGATCGACATGGGCATCGCCAATGGGCACCGTTTCATGAACATAATCTCGTTTGGAATCGATGCTGACATCAACGTCTATGCCTGTGACTACGTCAAGGTCGAGACGAAGATACCTGACAATCTGGTCTATGCCTACAGCGCCCTGAAGGTCGGAACACATCCGCAGCGGATCCACATGGACATGACCGTCGACGGCAACCAGTTCACCAAAGACGCCATCATGGTCGCGGTGTCAAATGGCCGCTGGTACGGATCCATCTTCAAGCCGGCACCGCTGGCCGACATCGAGGATGGTCATTTCGACATCTGCATGTTCGGGATGATGAACTTCCCGCGCTTGGCCTATCTTTTGACGAGATATTCCAAGGGCACTCATGTGACTGCCAAGGAATGCGAGATGATGACTGGCGGCAAGATCGACATCAAGTTCGATCGGCCTGTCAACCTGCAAGTCGACGGCGAGAACCTCAAGACCGAGGAAGTTCATATCCAGATTTATCCCCGCAGCCTCAGGTATCGCATGCCCAGAGCCCGCCAGCCGCGGCTGTAAAGGGCGGCTTGGTTGAATTATCGGTACGCTGATGCTAGAATTATTGGACATCTGAAAGGGGAAACATAAATGATAAAGATCATCCGTGTCAAGGATTACGAAGAGATGAGCAAGGCCGCCTTCGAAGTGATGAAGGAAGTGGTCGCCAGGAAGAAGGCTGTCTTGGGACTGGCCACGGGTTCGAGTCC
>Ga0183096_1001128_pt1 | contig 25009 bp, 27 predicted proteins | sample Biomet5_FD_127791 | JGI IMG/M metagenome (GOLD analysis project Ga0183096, IMG submission 127791) | Microbial communities from bioreactor (seeded with sewage sludge) at LBNL, California, USA - Biofuel metagenome 5 (version 2) (version 3) | ecosystem: Engineered > Bioreactor > Anaerobic >... | reverse complement strand
AATTCTCAGAGACTTTATCATCAATGGTGGCTATGACATTGATCTGCCGGAATAATCCACATCTGAAGGGCACACTGCAAAGAGTCAAGGGAAACCTTGGCTCTTTTGCATTTACTTGGGAACAGCGGAAGTTGGGGGAGGTAGCAAAAACAACTATTGGTGAGTTTGTTATAAAAACAAAACAAGACGACAGTTATCCGTATCCTGTCTTTAACGGAGGTTCTTCAAATACAGGTTTTTACAATGAATTCAATAACGAGGGCAACAAAATCTTGGTTAGTGCAAGAGGTGCAAATGCTGGGTTCGTAAATATTATTAAAACACGATATTGGGCAGGAAATAGCTGTTATTCAATAGATTTATTAGATAAAAATGAATTTGATACAGATTTCATTTTTCAGGAAATGAAGCGTAATCAAGCAAGATTTACAGAAAATCAACAAGCAGCAAATATTCCATCTGTATCGAAAGCTGATGTAGAAAAATTTGTTGTTGATGTGCCTTCATATGCTGAACAATTAAAGATAGGAGAGTATTTTACAAACCTTGACCACCTTATCACCCTTCATCAGCGTAAGCCGAAGCACATCAAAAACAATAAATAATTGTGACAGTTTATCGCCCTCTTGGATACGGCGTAAAATTAAATATCTCATACCATGAATCGACCTTTCTTGAAACAATTTTGACGCAATGAGAATTGGCAGCCCAAAGCGAGGCCATTGGTAATGAGTTATATTTAAATATCATGCCTGAGTTATCTGTGATATAATATTTGCAATGTGTGTTGCACGAAGGACAACTAATACTTCAGGAAGAATAAAATATAGGGGGTGGTGTCATGAACATAGAGAGCAAACTGCGGCCGCTATACCTTGCCAAAATACTCTTGTCGCAGACTGATGATGAGCATTCTCTCACTACAAATGAGCTCTCCGAGATTCTGGAGCGGGAGTATCACATCAGCGCCCACCGCACCACCATTGGCGAGGATATCAAGGTGCTGGCGCAGGCGGGTCTTGATGTGGATACGATCAAATCCACGCAGAATAAGTTCCGTATTCTCTCCCGTGATTTTGATATCGCTGAGCTGAAGCTCCTGATTGACGCCGTGGAGTCTTCAAAGTTTATTACGGAAAAAAGAAGCGATACCCTGATTGAAAAGCTCCAGCGGCAGGCCAGCATTCACAGTGCGGAAGCGCTGAAACGCAATCTGCGAGCCTGCAGCCGGTTTAAGCCGGACAATGAAGACGTCATCTATATTGCGGATGCCGTCAACGCGGCAATCAATGCCGGTAAAAAGATATCCTTTCAATACTTCGACTATAATGCCCGCAAGGAAAAGGAACTGAGAAACGGCGGCAGTGCATACAGCTTCAGCCCCTATTACCTGATTTGGGACGGCGACTGCTATTACATGGTGGGTTACTCCGACAAGCATCACAATATTGGAAACTTCCGTATGGACAGAGTCTATCAGCAGCCAACGATTTTGTCTGAAGACGCTGTGCCGGTTCCCTCTGACTTTGATATCAACGAATATGTCGCCACTTCCTTCCGGATGTACAACAGTGAGCGCCGGAAGGTGGAGCTGATCTGCGAAAACAGCACCACGGACGCCATGCTTGACCGCTTTGGTATGGAGGTGGAAACCCGTGAAAATGATGCGGAGTCGTTTCTTGCTGTAGTAAACGTAGCTGTCAGCCATGTCTTTTATGCCTGGGTATTTGGCTTTGGCGGCAAGGTAAAAATCAAAGGCCCGGAGGATGTGCGAGCGGGCTATGCGGCGATTCTGCGCGAAGCGGAAAAAGCGATCCGATAATTAGGGCCTACTGAAGGAATAGAAAGTAGCCTGAAAGCATTGATAATACTGCGAAAATGAGAAAAATATGGTATACTGTAATGCAAGGTGAACGGGGTCAATCAGCCAAATATGCTTGCAGGTGATAGAAGATGTACAGACATGAAGACTATGCTCAGGTCAAATTGGATCTTCCTTTTGGGGTCACATTAAATGACGACAATCGTTGGGTTCAACTTAGCAGGATCATCCCGTGGGACGAAATTGACCAGGAATACTGCAAGTCTTTTGCAAGCGATGACGGGCAGATTGCAAAGTCATCCCGTCTGGCATTTGGCGCTCTGTACATTCAAACAGCAGAAGGTTTTACAGATGAGCAGACGCGTAGACATATTCAGGAGAATCCATATCTCCAGTACTTCTGCGGATATGAAAGCTACTGTCTGGATTCACCGTTTGACGCATCTATGATGACGCATTTCAGGAAACGGATTTCTGCTGACATGATCCGAAAAATCAATGATGCTGTATTCTGTCGGGAGTCACTTGAGCAGTCGGATAACGCTGAGGATTCTACAGATGATGAGGAACCGGAGCAGTCTCCGTCTATTGCTACCACAAATCGAGGCACATTGATTCTGGACGCAACATGCTGTCCGGCAGACATTCATTATCCCACGGACATTGGATTGGTAAATCATGCACGGGAATTGGTTGAGCAGATGGTAGATATGCTCTATTCCGTTGCGCCGGGTTCTTTCGGTGTCAAGCCACGCATGTACCGTCAGGTTGCCCGCAAGAAGTACTTGGCATATTCAAAGAAACGCAGCCATACTCTGCGCGAAACACGGTTGTGTTTGCGATCCGGATTGCAGTATCTGCGCCGGGATTTGGGATATTTGACTGCACTCGTGGAGCAGGGTGCACCGCTGGCGGCATTGGGGAATGAATTGTACCGGGATCTTCTGGTAATTCAGGAAATTCACCGGCAGCAGTGGCAGATGTTTTTGGCAAAGAGCAACCGCGTTGAAGATCGTATTGTCAGCATTGATCAGCCTCATGTTCGCCCAATTGTTCGAGGAAAAGCCGGAGCCTCAGTAGAATTTGGCGCTAAGGTGACCGTGGGGCTCGTCGGAGGATATGCGTTTCTGGAAAAATTTGATTGGGACAATTATTCTGAAAGTAAAATCCTGAAGGATGCTGTTGAACAATACCGGCAACGGTTTGGTGTCTATCCGAAAACTGTTTTAGCTGATCGCGCTTATCCCAGCAGAGAGAATAAGCTCTGGTGCAAGGAACGCGATATTCGTCTCTCCGGCCCGAGGATGGGCCGAAAATCCGTTGAGGAGAAGAAATCTGAAACGAAACAGATTTATCAGGATGGCTGCAAGCGGGTGGAAATTGAAGGCTCCTTTGGCGTTTGTAAGCGCCGTTATGGCCTGGAACGGATCATGACCCGCCTACCGGATACTTCGGAGACGACAATTACCATAGGCTTCTTCACGGCAAATATGGAGCGCAAGTTGCGTCTCCTTTTTGCGCCTTTGTCCGATTGGGCTTTGGATTATGATTTTGACCTTGACTGCTTCATTATTTTTCCGCGCAATCCCGATATTGAGGTCATTCAGTAAGCCCTAATTACATAGTACCGTGGTTTGGACGAGGTGTCGCTTCTGAGTGACACCTCGCTTCTTTTTGGAAAACACATCTTGTAATCCGTGAAGAAATGCTTATAATGAAAATTACGAAGCAGACTGCTTCGTAATTCAAAAATGGAGCGTGTGACATGAAAAGACGGAGTACAGAAACCATGAAAAAGATCCGGGATTTTGCGGAACAGTATTTCTTGGATTATGGCCGTTCTCCATCCACCACGCTGATTGCCAATGAGGTGGATGTCTCCCGCGGCACCGCCTATAAATATCTTGTCGAGATGAACGATAAGGGCTTGATCTCTTATGACGGCAAGAAAATCACGACGCCCCTGACCCGGAGCAGCAATGCGGACCGTTCGCTGGCTCCCATTGTCGGCGCCATCCGCTGCGGCTCCCCAGAGGAAGAACGGGAGGAAATTAAAGAGTATGTTTCTCTCCCAGCCTCCATTTTCGGATACGGAGATTTTTTCATCCTGACGGCCAAGGGCGATTCCATGAATCTGGCTGGCATCGACGAAGGAGACCTGATCGTCGTTGAAAAAGGTGTGCAGGAGCGTGTCGGCGATATCGTTGTGGCGCTGGATGACAACAATTGCAATACACTCAAGCGGCTGGCCTATGACAAGGGTAAGAGGAAACACTATTTGCAGGCGGAGAGCAGCAACCCCGCCAATCACGACTTATATCCCCAACATATATCGGTTCAGGGCGTTGCCCGGAACGTGATCAAGAAACTCTGACGCAAGGCGGGACAAGCCTTGCTGCAATCAGGACAGGAGGTACAGTCCCATGCAGAAAGCTTATGTTTCCGTGATCTGCTGCTGTGACAAAGAGGGCGTCATGCAGCCGATCCGGATCTGCTGGGATGACGGCAGGAGCTGGGATGTTAAAAGAGTCCTGCACACCTGCACGGCGGCCCATCATGAATTTGAAGGAATTCGCTTTACGATCAAAATAGGAAGTGCGGAAAAATATCTGTACCGAGACGGTCGGCAATGGTACGTTGACCGTTCTCCGTAGTGGAGGTGGACTATGAATCATGATGATTTTTTCCCATGAGCAGCTTGACGAACTTGGGGAGGGCTTGATTCGGCAGTATTTGGGCGGCGAGACGGATCGCTGTCTTTGCGTGGATATTGAGGGATTTGTGACGGACTTCCTCGGACTGCCGCTTCTGTATCGCTCCTTCGCCGAGCAGGACACCGATAAGATCGGTTTTATCTCAGACGGCATTACGCCGATTCGGGTCTATGAGCAGCGAAAAATTGTGCCAATGATTTTCCCCAAGGGTGCTATTGTAATTGAGAACTTCCTGCGCCGTGAAAAAGAGAGTGGGCGGCGGAGATTCACCATCAGCCATGAAAGCGCACATTTTATAATGGATCGAACCGTTCCCCAGGCGAGCTTCCATCGCGAGTATGACAACGAACGGATCTATTCCCCTGCGGAGCTGAAGGATCTGTTCAGTATCCGGGAAACGCAGATCGACCGGATGGGTGCGGCGCTGCTGATGCCCCGGTTTATGGTTTGGAACGTGGCGGCGGCATTTGGCGTGCCGGACGGCGTCCCGATATTTGGGGAAAGCGTTCTCAAGGTTTCGGACCGTCTGCTGATTCAGGAGATGGCCAATGCAATGGGCGCGTCCTTCGCGGCTTTCCTGATTCGGCTCCGGGAGTTGGGTCTGCTGCGGCGGCGCGATATCTCGGAATACATCACCACTGAAATGGGTCTTGGAAGGTCTGGTGATACGCTGTGACACAGGTGCGCGTCTATCAGCAGAAAAACGAGCTTTCTCGGGAGGTCAGGAAAAAGCTGGACAACTCCCGACAGGAGGCGGCCAGCCTGACGCTGCGGGATATCACCTGCCCCTATTGCGGCTATCTCGTAGAGCGTGTCTTTTCGGATATCACCGGCCACAAAATGGTGTTTTGTAAAAAATGCAAAGAAGAATACCCGGTCAACCTCGGCTATTTCCGCCGCATGAAGCGTGGACGCTATGCTGTTCATTCGCAGCGGGAACGCCAGCATCGATAACAACAACTGAATAAGCTGCAATACTTTTAATCGAGCAAGCGGAGAGAAACCGGCGTAAGCCGGCAGAGACTGCCAAGCGCCGTACGAAGTCGGATTGAGTACATCTATTACTCATTCTGATTTGTACGGCGCTTTTTTGCTGCCCGGATTATCTTCGTACTGCGTTAAAAGTCCTTTTCCGACCGGCTCGGGAAAGGACTTTTTATGTTTCTGTCACATTGGCAATGCCAGATCGCTGAATATCCCTGACCTCCGAATTTTTGCTTTTCCACAAAAATTCAAAAATTCGAGGTTAAGAAAATGAGTTACAACAACGCGCTGGAGAAAAAGAGGTTTCAAAAAGAATGGCAGAAAATCCGTGTGGAATATGAGGCGGCGGGAATGGACGAGGACTCCATCCAGAAGATGTACGACTTTGACTGGAAATACCACCTGAGCAACCGCCGCTATCGGGAGCATACGCAGCCCCTCAACGAAAAAGCGTTGGAGGACGAGGATGACGGAATGTCGCCCCTGCTTGAAAAATTTGCAGAATGCGTTTCTTGCAGCATGGATTTTACGGAGGGCGATTTGGGCTTTTGGCGTGTGGAGGAAATCGAGGATGGACGGCTTGCAGCGAGGCTCAAGGCTCTGCCAACCGCCAGCTTGGAGCTCATGATCCTCTTTGCGGTAGATGGTTATAAACAAACTGAGATTGCCCGGCTTCAACATACCACAAGGCAAAACATCTGCAACAAAATCAGCAGAATCAAGAAAATTCTGAGATGACCGTGTACAAAAGGCTGTTTTCACCGGCTACCACTTGAGGGGACAAATAGGGTTTTCCTCATTGCTCTTTGAAAAATACTGCCCTGTGCGGTCATATCCGATAGCGAGAACACATTAGCTGACGGTCCTGCGAAACAGGAAAGCGATACCGGGGATGCGCCAAGACCCGCCTGTGGAGATTCCTCCATGAAGCGACGGCCAAAAGGCGGCGAGCGCGCACCCACCCCCGGTCAGCGGTTTTGGCAAGCCGTTCGCAACGACCCCGTCAGCCTACAATGATACTTCCGTCCAGCCACAGTCTCAAACAATGGGGGCGGTCCGGAGAGATCCTCGGGAGGGTTCGATTCCCATGAAGCGGCGCCAGCCGCTGTTCTCGCTTTTCGCCTTGGCTCGGGAAGTAGTGTCGAATAGAGCCAGCACAGAATTAAAAAACGGAGGCCGCTCAAATGCGCGGAATCAAGCCCATGCTTGTCTAACCAACCCGAGCGGCCTCCCTTCTACATAAAAAATGTTGGAGGTATATCTCATGAATCAGAATTTTCACGATTTTTATCGGGGCGAAATCTATTACGCATTTCTGGAACCGGCTTACGGTCATGAGCAGGGCGGGACGCGCCCTGTACTCATCCTGCAAAATGACGTCGGCAACTACTACTCCCCAACAGTTATCGTCACAGCGGCTACCACGCAGAAGCATAAGAAGCAGAATCTGCCCACCCATGTTGAATTGGAAAATGTAGAGGGACTGCCGGATACGTCCGTTTTCATGCTGGAAGTTCTCCGAACCATAGATAAGCGCCGAATCCGCAGCTATGCTGGCAAACTCACCGATGAGCAGATGGAACGGATTGATGCCGCGCTGCGAATCAGCCTTCGGCTGGATGAGGACGCCTATCTTCCCACAGAAGTGGAGGCTCCGTGATGAATGCCGTGCTGAAGATTGATCCAGAGTTTGAATCCATATGCCCTGTGTTGACCAATGACGAATATGCGCAGCTTGAAGAAAACATTCTCTCCGAGGGACTTATCCTCACGCCGCTTGTTGTGTGGGATGGAACCATTATCGACGGCCATAACCGCTATAAGATCGCGCAGGCACATCCCGGCATCGAGTTTAGAATGCATGAAAAGCATTTTGAGAGCCGCTATGAGGCGCTGTCGTGGATCTGCAAAAACCAGCTCGGTCGAAGGAACCTGACACCACAGGACAAGAAATATCTTGTTGGCAAACGATACGAGGCTGAAAAAAAGGCCAATGGAGCGATAGACGGTTTTCGTGGAAATCAGCACACGAAGCTGGTAGTGGATCAAATTGATCCACTACCAGATCCTCATGTCACCCGGCAACGCATAGCGGATGAATCCGGTACAAGTCCCGGCTATGTGCAGCGTGCAGAAAGATATGCAAAAGGCGTAGATGCGGCTGAAGAAGTACTTCCCGGCATTAGAAAGGAGATCCTGTCTGGTTCACTAAAGGCCACAGATCCCGAGGTTGCTGCCATAGCCAAGACTCCACCGGAAATACGCCGCCAGAAAACAGAAGAACTTCGTATTCCGAAAGAAAAGGCGCCAAGGAAAGCCGTCCGCGAAGAACTGCAAGCTATCCGCAAGATCGCTGCCGATATGCGTCCGGATGTTCCGCCAGCCCCAACCAGCGAAGATTCTATTCTGGAAACCCTGCACGGAGCAGTAACGGATATGATCCGTGTCTGCAACACCCTGTTTTCGGATTTCCCGCGCTTGCTGGCGGATAGTGCCTATAAAACCAAGGTCATAGAAATCATGCAGGAACCCAAACAGTACATTTTAGAATTAGAAGGAGAGCGAAAATGAAAGCAGAGGAAATGCCCTACGAAATCATGAATATCAACAGCAAAGAGATCATTATTCCCAAAGCCTATCAGCGCAGGCTCTATCCGCCGCGTGTTGCCAGAATCGTCGCAAATTTCGATGAACATATCGCCAACGAGCCAAAGATTAGCTTCCGTGATGGTAACTACTATGCCTTTGACGGTCAGCATTCTATTGCCTCAAGAAAAATGATGAATAACGGCGAGGATCTGCCCATTCGCTGCAAGGTGTATCGCGGTCTGACGGAAAGCGATGAGGCTCTGCTCTTTGCGCAGCAGACCGGCGAATCCGCCCCACTGACTGCCAGCGCTGAGATGCGTGCGCTGATCTTCGCTGGGGATAAAAATGCGACGGCTTTCCTGCACGCAACGGAAGCCGCTGGCTTCCATCTCGGTTTCGAGCAGGGTTGTGGCAGCAAACGGATTATCTGCATCAACACAGCTTTTTCTGAGTTCAAAAGGGTTGGTGCCGAGTTGTACAAGGAAGCACTTGATGTTCTTCAAGCTGCATGGGGCGGCGCGCCCGAATCCCTTCGCGCAGAAACGCTGGTGGGCGTAATCGCTTTTGTTGAACTGTATCATAGAGAGTATGATCCCAAACGCCTGGTAAACAAGCTCCGCAATGTCGACCCCATCACCGTCTACCGCAGCGGTAGAACGGATATCAATCTCCCCGGCACAAAGAAGTATCTCAATCAGGTCTACCGCATCTACAACGGCGCGAGTCGGAAATGCACGCTCCCCATGAAGTTCTGATGCGTTGATTTGATATCAGATGCCATGGGGGTCGCTCACGCTACAAGACCAATGTGACACAGCTTGTTTGAGCATAATGAGCGGCCCCTATTTTTGTGATATTAAGCACCAAATGCAGATTGAAACAGGAGGCAGATATGAATAACGAGATCGGCAGACTAAATATCGTGGACTATGGATACCTTCTTCTGATGATGAATCGGCTGATTGAGCTCGGCCTCATTACGGAGGAACACAAGACCCGCACGGCGCGGCGTATAGCGGAGGAAAATGAACTCTCGCTTTTGTTAATTTAAGTTCGGTTTGGGTATAGCTATTCCCGAACTTTGATGGTATTGTGTGTTGCTGAAGGGAGGGAATGCAATGACGACCAGCCGCGAGACTGTAGGCTCCAACGCTCTTGACAATAAAAGAGAAGTAATCTACATCTCCCCGAAAGCACAGGCAACGCCGATCAAGCCGAGAGTAGCGGGATATGCGCGAGTGAGCAGCGACAGCGACGATCAGATGAATTCGTATGCGGCGCAATGTCGCTATTATACTGACCTTATTACCAGCAATGACAAGTGGGAGTTTATTGAGGTTTATGCGGATGAGGCGGTCACGGGGACTTCAACAGAGAAGCGCGACGATTTCAACCGTATGATGGCTGATTGCCGTCGCGGTAAAATCGACCGCATTATCACAAAATCAACAAGCCGATTTGCCCGAAATGTGATGGACTCACTCACCGCAGTGCGAGAGCTGAAGGATATCGGCGTCTCCGTCCTGTTTGAGAAGGAACGGATAGACACCGGCCTCATAACCAGTGAGGTGCTTCTGACCCTCTACTCCGCATTCGCACAGGAAGAATCACAGAACATCGCTGAAAACAAACGGCGTGGGAACAGGATGCATATGCGTAACGGCGACTATGTGTCGTCGAGCGTCCCATATGGTTACCGACTCGTGGAGAAGTTCCCTCAGATATGTGAGCAGGAAGCTGTCATTGTCAGGCGAATCTTCGGCGAATACCTGTCTGGCTGTAACGGCTACGAAATAGCAAGAGGGCTGACGGAAGATGGGGTTGTACGCAAGGATGGCGTGGCGAACTGGAGAGCCAGAACCATCTACTCCATGCTTCGCAATGAGCGATACATCGGAGATATGCTTCTGCAAAAGAACTTCAAGACGGATGAACTGCCCTATAAGAAAGTCAAAAACCGCGGAGAACTTGAGAAGGTATACATCTCCGACTCACACGAGGCAATTATAGACCGAGTGTCGTTCAAACTCGCAAACCTGCTTCTGGAGCAAAAGCATAGCGGAGCCTCTGGAATCGCCGAGCAAACCTATCCCTACAGCGTGAAGCTCAGATGCGGCGAGTGTGGTAAAACCTATCGTCGCAGGGTGACCAAGGAAAAGGTGTACTGGACTTGCCGCCTTCACGATGAGAGCAGCGACTACTGCTCCGCCGAGCGGATCGCGGAGCCTGACCTCGACAGCGCCTTCGCTCGGCTCTACAACAAGCTGAAAGCTAACAGCGGAAAAATCCTCGACCCCATGCTGGAGCAGCTTGAAAAACTGCGAGATTCAAGAAATCGGGGTAATCCGGAAATCCAGATAATCAACAAACAAATAGCAGATATTTCGGAGCAGAATCATGTGATGAACGGGTTGTTGACCCGTGGCATCCTTGACTCTGCTCTCTTCTTATCTCAGCAGGATGAACTCAAACGAAAATTAAGAGCTCTGAAGATAGCCAAGTCTAAACTCCAGAGCGCCCAGGATGGCGACGAGATAATCGAGAAAACGGAAGACCTGATTGACGTGCTTGATGACGGACCCAAGCGTATCGGCGGCATGGACAAAAGCTTGTTCGCTGACATAGTCGAGTATATTACGGTTGATAGGAATACGCTGATCTTCCACATCTCCAACGGTCTGGAGCTGAAAGAACAGTTGATAAGGACGGTGAGATAATGGCGAGAAACAGGATGCTGCCATTCGGATATAAGGTCGAGCGCGGTGCGGTTGTACTTAACCACGAAGAAAGCGAAACCGTCCGCCGCGTCTTCCGAGAGTATGCAACGGGAACCTCATATAAGGCAATCGCGGAGGCGCTTACCGCCGACAAAATCGCATACACACCAGCCAAGCCGGTGTGGAACAAGAACATGATCGCTCGGCTCCTTCAGAATGAAGACTACCTCGGCTCAGAAAAGTATCCGCCAATACTGGATGTGAGTGAGTTCTCAGCCGCAAAAGCCGCACAGAAGCAGCTCTGCTATACCGAGCCTTCTGCGTTACGGAAGATAGGCAAGCTGCTCGTGTGTGGAGAGTGCGGAGCGTCTCTTGCCCGACGCATCCATGCGAACGGAAAGACAAGATGGTATTGCCGAAACGACAATACCCACATCCCCAATACGGTGACAGATGAGTATCTGCTGGAAACGGTGTCACGGATGTTAACAGCCATCAAAGAAAATCCTCGCTTGCTCCAGCCAAGTACAACCAAGCTGTCAGACACGGCGTTCAAGCTGGCAAGACTGCAGAACGAAATCAACGACCTTCTTGAAGGTAACATTGGTGACGAGGCAGCAGTCAAGGAACTGATCATGCGCTTGGCAACTGCACGGTATGACTCCTGCGATGATGCCGTCTCTATGGCAGCAACGCTTCAAGAACAAATAGAAAAACTGAAGCAAGAACCAGATTCGGATATGAAAATCCTAATGGTGGTCGCTGACCATATTCAGATTCGGCCCTCGGTCACAATAGATATGACGCTCAAAAGCGGACAAATCATTACGGAAGGAACATAAGCAATGGCAACTCCAGAAAGAGAAATCGTAGTCATACCGGCGACTCTGCGGCACGATAGTCAAAGACCGCTTGACCGACAGCTCAAGGTTGCTGGATACTGCCGAGTATCTACAGAGCAAGATGAGCAACTTATGAGCTACGATGCCCAAAAGAAATATTACTCGGATCTCATTTTGCGAACGCCAGAATGGACGCTTGCGGGTATTTATGCTGATTCTGGAATCAGCGGCGCTACGGCAGAGAAACGACCGGATTTTATGAAAATGATCCGCCACTGTAAGGCTGGGAAAATTGACCTTATCATTACAAAATCCATCAGCCGTTTTGCTCGAAACACCCTCGACAGCATCGGATATGTGCGAAAACTCAAAGCCATGGGCATTGGTGTCCAGTTTGAAAAGGAAGGGATCAATACGCTGGACAGCACCAGTGAGGTCATTCTGACGATTCTGTCCAGTCTTGCCCAAGAGGAGCTAAACTCGCTCTCATCCAATGTCAAAATGGGCAAACGCATGGCTATGAAAGAGGGCAAAGATCACTTTCCCTACAAGACAATCTACGCCTTCAAAAAGGGCGAGGATGGAAAGGCCGAAGTCATCCCGGATGAAGCCGAGGTGGTCAGGCGGATATACCGGCAATACCTTGCCGGTGATAGTGTCAATGCGATTCGAGATGCGCTGGAGAGTGACGGAATCACCGCGCCACGGAAAGGTACTGCATGGACGACCGCGACCATACGCAATATCCTCGAAAATGAGCGTTTCTGTGGCGATGTCATCCTCCAGAAAACCTATGTCACCGACCCCATCAGTAAGAAAATCAAAAAGAATAACGGTGAGCTCCCAAAGGTGTTTATCAAGAACAATCATCCCGCTATCATTGAACGGAGTGAGTTTGAACGAGTGCAGTTGGAAAGAGCCCGACGCGGAGCCAAACGAAGGGTCTCCGATAAGGCAGCAACCGAGCTTGGGAAATACAGTAGCATTTACGCTCTTACGGATAAACTCATCTGTGGCGAATGCGGGACACCCTATAAGCGCATCGTATGGACCACGAAAGGCGTGAAAAAAGTTGTGTGGCGCTGTACAAGCCGTTACGACCACGGAACAAAGTACTGCAAGCAATCGCCAACCCTTGACGAAGAAAGCCTTCATGCAGCTGTTGTTGAGGCACTTGCTGCCACACGGCATGACAGGAAAGCACTGATTCCGTACCTGACAGAGCAGTTGGAACGATCCTTCATTGAAGAAAGCCCTGAAAGTGTCGACACCGAACAGCTCATCGACCAGATACGAATCCTTAAGCAGCAGGTCATGACGCTGATGACAGAGAGCATCAGCCACAACACCCTTGCAGACAACGAAGAACAGCTTAAAGCCATGTCGGACGAGATTGCTTCGCTTAACAAATCCCTGACGGAGCAACAGGAAGCCAGCAAAAGTGACCACACCATTGAGAACAACCTGAAGACAATCGGAGAGGCGCTGGAAAACGAGCCAGACCAGATGAGCCAATATAATGAAGTGCTGGTTAGACAGCTCATTGAAACCATCAAGGTCATTGATCGAGGAAGGCTCCTGATAACATTTCGCGGTGGTCTCCAATACCTGCAGACCATCGAACCCAACATTCGAAGAATGCGAAGCAGAAGATGACACAGAAAAATGAATCTGGGTATGATAACCTATTTGCCAATAGGTTATCATGTCGAGTTATAGGTTACAGACCCATGCCTGTGCAAATGGCCACACTTGCCTTTCTTGTGTGCGAGCTTTGTATGCCGATAGCGGCATAAACAGCGGTGCGAAAGCAGAATAATTCATTGCATTCTTGCCGATAATATGGTATAATTGACAAGCACACAAAGGAGGCGTTTTCATGAACTACCTATCAGTTGCAGCAACAGCGAAGAAATGGGCTATGTCCGAGCGTACCGTCCGCAACTATTGCGCGCAGGGAAAAATCCCCGGCGCTTTTCTTACGGGAAAAACATGGAATATTCCAGACACTGCTTCCATTCCGGATAGGATAAACAAACGGTCGGATGAACCGAAGACTCTTCTGGAAGTATTGAAAGCAGAACGAACAGCAAAGACCTCTGGCGGCATCTATCACAAGGTGCAGATCGATTTGACATACAACTCAAATCACATTGAGGGCAGTCGGCTGACTCACGATCAGACACGCTATATTTTTGAAACAAACACCATTGGAGCCGGAAGTAATGCCATGAATGTGGATGACATCATGGAAACGGCAAATCATTTTAAGTGCATCGATATGGTCATAGAACAGGCAACCTATATGTTGACCGAGAAGTTTATCAAACAGCTTCACCTCACCCTAAAGAGTGGAACGAGCGATAGCCGCAAGGACTGGTTTGTGGTTGGTGATTATAAACGCTTACCCAATGAAGTTGGCGGCAGGGAAACAACTCCGCCGGAGCAGGTAGCTAACGAAATAGCTGAACTTCTGAAAGCCTACAACGCAACCAAGGAAAAGACATTGGCAGAAATTATTGACTTCCATGTTCGCTTTGAGTCCATTCACCCGTTTCAAGACGGCAACGGCCGCGTGGGGCGACTCATTATGTTTAAGGAATGTCTGCGCAATAACATCGTGCCATTTATCATAAGTGATGACAAAAAGATGTTCTATTACAGAGGCTTGCATGAATGGAAGACAGAGCGAGGCTATTTGACTGACACCTGCCTTGCTGCGCAAGATCAGTTCAAGAAATACCTGGAGTATTTCAAAATCCCATTTAGTGAATAGTATTACCTTCGGTGTGTGTAATAACAAAAAACAAGAGCGCAAGAGCGCAAAGCGGATAAACGCTTTGCGCTCTTGTTTTTCAAATATTCAGGCATCAGAAGGGTTTGCGCCTTCTTACTGGCGCTTTCTCAACACTCGTTTTTGCATTAACACCCAAACTCTGCAGCCTTCTACGGAGCTCAGTAACGCTTGTGAATAAGGAGCAGGCCCATATCAAGTCCATCTTCAGATGAGCTCTCTCGCCAGAATAAGTGCGTCCTTTGTCGAGGTAATCACACGCAACAGCACCTGCTTCTCATACTCACTCAGCCCCTTGAGTAAAGCGTCATAGCTTGGCGTGGGTTTTGCCCGGATGAGATCGCTGTCTTCATAGAACACATCATTAAGTGTCAGACCAACTGCTGTCGCCATCTGCAGATATGTATTGGCACTGCCACAGTCGCGTCCTGTTTCAATGTGGCTCCAGTATTGTGGGGTGCGATCTGTACGCGCAGCCGCTTCTTCCTGTGTGAGCCCGAGAATCTCGCGGGCTTCTTTGATACGACCACCGACAATTTTGCGGTCAAACGAAAAATTTTTGCTCATGCTTATAGTACCTCTCATATTTTAGTAGTACAGCTATTTTTCAAGCTGCCCACATATATGATAGGATTTGGACAATATAGTGATGTTTGAAAGGAGTTGAGATTGCAATGGTACTAAATGTGGAGCGAATTTGGCATCAGATCATCTCCATCCCAGAGGTACGAAAAGCAGACTGTATCCGCCATCCTTATGCTCCGTTTGTGATTGATTGCTCCCATCCATTCTTCTGGCTATATCCGGAAAAACCTAAATCACACGCCGTTGAACATAAAGGAGCCGAACACAGATGACGTCTAAGAGAGAACCACGAACCTATGCGTTCTATTCAACTGTTAGGCCGAGGTCTGTCGATTGGCTGTGGTATCCATACATCCCATATGGAAAGCTGACGCTCTTGCAGGGTGACCCCGGCGAGGGCAAATCGACAGTTATGCTGAACATCGCTGCGGCAATTACGCAAGGCTGGGCAATGCCAGACGGATATGTAACGGACGGTCCACACAGAGTTATCTACCAATGCGCCGAAGACGACGCATCGGATACCATTAAGCCCAGACTTGTTGCGGCAGGTGCTGACTGCTCCCGAATTGCCTATATTATTGACGAGGTTGATGCGCTGACCTTGGACGATACCAGGATAGAGGAAACCATCAAGCGGACGCACGCAAGGCTTTTGATTCTCGACCCGCTGCAAGCGTTTCTCGTTCAGGATGGTGATATGCAGAGTGCAAGCCGTATGAGAAGCGTTCTTGGCAAGCTCACTTTGATTGCAGCGAGAAGGAATTGCGCCATCGTCCTTGTTGGTCACATGAACAAATCGCAGGGTGGAAAGACCCTCTATCGCGGTCTCGGCAGCATTGATATCGCCGCAATTGCGAGAAGCGTCCTAATGGTTACGCGAGATGAAAACGACCCACAGATCAGATACCTCGCTCCAGTAAAATCAAGCCTTGCTCCGGAAGGCCCGCCTATTGGCTTCTCATTTGACCGCGAAGCCGGGTTCCAGTGGATAGGCCCGTGCGAAGTGGAAATCCGAAGCTCGTATGCCGACAGCAGCGGCGATGAACGAAAAAGTGACACCGCCACACAGAAGCTGGTCGAACTTCTGCGCGACGGTGATAAACCAAGCGCTGCCGTATTCTATCAGATGAGTCAAATGGGGATTTCACGCAGGACGGTCCAGACCGCCAAGCAGGAACTCAGTATTAAGGCATACAGGAAAGAAAACGCATGGTATTGGACGCTGCCAGAGGTGCCTCAGTGAATGAACAATCAAATAGAAAAATCAAGGTTGCCGGATATGTAAAACTTGCCAAGCTGTGGGAACGCAGCAAGGACAAAGCCATCGCATACCACACCGAATACTACAACAACAAATACGACGGCTCTCCGCAGTTTCAGCTTGTCGGCGTATATATAGATATCACCGAAAAAAAGGAGATTCGTCAACGCTCCGAAATGCTCCACCTTCTCCGTGACTGTTCCCTCGGACAAGTTGAATGCATTGATGCCCAAACAAGCGGCTATCTGGCCGCCAACGCGAAAGAGTTCAACTATCTGATAAGGATGCTCTTTGATATGGGGTCCGGCGTCAATATCATGACAGAGAACAACTCATTCAAGATCGATACACTCAGAAATGTCGATAACCAGCGCGAAGCTCTATCGCAGATGGTAAACGAGCTGATTGCGCTTGCCCCGGAGGAATATAGCCGATGGCACAGCAGAGTAGTCAATGGCATGAACAGTATAGTGAGCGAATAATTGCGGGATAGAGGTTAATCATGGAGGAAAACAGAGAAACGCAAATCAATGAGGCCGTCGAGGAACAGGGTGTCGGTGTTGATGGGGAAGCTGAATATATCGTCGATACTGCTCCGACAACCCCAGAGCATCCCTGGCGGCCACAGGATGCGGACAGAGAGGCTATCCGTGAGGATATCCGCCAGCGCGTGAGAAACGCCACTGTTTCTCCAAACGCCGTTATCATATATCCCAATCCGACTCCATCCATTAAGGATGAGGGCGAAAAGCGCGTTGCTGTTTATGCCAGGGTCAGCACCAAAAGCACGGAGCAGGTTTCCTCCATCGAAAACCAGACAAGGTACTATACCGAAAAAGTGGAGAAGACGCCGAACTGGGATTTGCAGGAAATTTACAGCGACGAGGGCAAGTCTGGCACTTCTATGAAGAAACGAACTGAGTTTAAACGGATGCTCAAGGATGCCGCTGACAACAAAATGGATCTGATCCTTTGCGCCAGCGTATCTCGGTTTGCTCGAAACATGGCGCTTTGCACGGAGCAGCTTCGGCTTCTTCGAACGCAGAACCCGTCTCACCCCGTGGGGGTCTACTTCGAAACCGAAAACATATACACTCTCGACCCTTCCAGCAATCAGTCGTTATCCATTCACGCTATGCTTGCGGATTGGGAGTCGGCGCAGAAAAGCAGCCGTATGATTTTATCCTATGACCAGAGAATCTGTATGGGCCAATACCCTGTTTCCGATTTGCTCGGATACCGTCACACAACGGATGGACAGCTGATCATTCAGGAAGATGAAGCGCTCACTGTTCGCTTTGTTTTTCTGGCTTATATATGCGGCTATTCGCTGGGAGAGATTGCGGAGATCCTGACCGAGAAAGAGCGAAAGACGCTCAGAGGTCGCACCGTTTGGGACGCTTCCATGGTCAAAGCCATAATGGAAAACGAACGGCGGTGGGGTGATCTTGATGTCCGAAAAAGGATCGTAATCGACTATGTCGCTGGAAAGACCACAAAAAACATCAAGCAACGCGTCAAGGCTTTTGTGCCCGAACACCATGAGGCCATCGTAACTCCGGCAATCGCCAGAGCAGCTCATTTCATTGAAAGCAGAACACGCTCCTATAATGCCGGAGCGCAGGAATTGAGCGTGATAGCACATGGGGCGCTTAAAGGATTTGTCAGCATCTGTCCATATTGGAGCGGCATTGATGCCGACACCTCGAAAACAGTCTCTCGCAGCGTATATACGGATGAGGAGTTTTCAGAACTTGAACGAGAAGCCAACATCTTGAATGGGGAGGCACACAGCAATATCCTGTCAATGCAGTTGACAGGATATGAAGTTCCGCATGGCGTATTCTTCATGAACCGCAACACACCGGCGCTGACTATTTCCCCGAGGCACTTTCAGTTCAACAAGGCGGTTCACGAAAAGCTCGGTCGGAGTCAGGCTGTTGAGATACTGTATCATCCATTCTTGCAGGCGCTTGTCATCCGTGCTTGCCCCGACGATGCGCCTAACGCATTTCAATGGGAGAATGAGGATGGAAGTCTCATCAGCACAATCTCCGTGCAGGCGTTTTGTAAATCAATCTATGATGAAATGCTGTGGCTACGGGAATATCGGTTTAAGTTCCGTGGGATTACTCGTGTCCGCGGCAATTCCCAAATGATGATCTTCTTCCTTGATGAACCGCAGATCCTGCCCGGAAAGGGTAGCAGTGCCCGGAGCGAGGATACTGCCAGTGACAATGCCCAAACTTCCGTGAAATACATCCCATATAAGCGCACAGAAAATAGCGCATCACATGACCCTGTAATTTCAGACACTTCATATGCATATCCGGATGAATGGGGCGGAGATGTTTTTGGGACAAGCTACTCGATGCGAAAAATGCGTGATCGTATTCTTGAATCTCTGACAGAGTCGGATATTTCTGTTCAAGGAACGGCAATCCTAAACCCCATGGTCGGGCAAATCCCGTCAAAGGACGAACTGCTTGAAGAAGTCAACCAACTGCTCATGTCAATGTAACAACCGTAAAGAAGGGAGTCGCTATGGATAATGCAATAATCGATCCTGCCGCTCAACCGCAGGAGGGTAAAGAAAAGGGCTACTCGGCGAAAGAGCAGGAGCTGATTCGCCAGCTTGTCCAGGCGCGAATGGAGCAGAAAGAAGAACTGCCGTTTGAGAATCTGGACGGCTATGAGCTGCCGCCGCGCACACAGTTTTCCATGCTCAAGAAACCGGCCGTGAGTATCAAGTATGGGCGCTTCACCTGCAATATGGCGTGTATTCGTCTGTTTGAGGGAGTTCGTTATATCTTGCCCATCGTCAACCGCCAGAAAAAGAGGTTGGCCATTGTAACCTGCGCCGAAGAAGAAAGCGCGTCTGTGGAATGGGCTCGTCCGAAGAACGATTCATGGACAAACAAGGATGTTTCTTCGCTCGAATTCGTCAAGAAGATTTTTGACTTAATGGGCTGGGATGAGAGCTGTCGGTATAAAGCGCTCGGACGAATATCTGCCTCTTCGAGAGGTCTAATTCTTGTTTTTGAGCTTGAAGAATCGATTATGTTCACTCCGGCACCTTTGGAGTATGTAGATAAGAAGACCGGTGAAGTCAAGAAACGGCAGGTCAAGTATTACCCAGATGCGTATAAGGATTGCATCGGCAAGTCCTATAACGACTACGCCGCCAGCCAGCAGTTAAATATGTTTGAAGCCATCGATGGTTATGCCACACAGGACGGCTCCGATGCGATACCTACCATCAATCCGGTCGCAGAAGCTCCAGTTGCTCCGACGATTGATATGCCGTCATATGAAAGTGGTGGTGGCTATGGACAATGATGCGCTTACGCCTCAATCTAAGAAAAAAGAAGGTTGCCTAAGAATATCACTCCAAGGTCACTGGAAGGTGGTTCATATAAGTAAGGATGTAATCCGTGTGCTTGGCGCGCCCTCTCATATATGCCTGCGCGTAAACGAGGCGAATGATTCGATAGCGATCAGTCCGTGCGATCCATCAGAAGTGCTTTCCTTCAAAACCCCAGAAGGGCTACTTGAAGGACGTCCGGTGAAATTTCGGATACGCAGTCAGCAATTTGTCACGGGCTTCCTTCAGGCAAATGACTTGGATGTAGAGAAGACATACTTCTTAATGGGAACCTATTTGGAGAAAACAAATGCTGTCATTTGTCGCTTTGACGATATAATAAGGGATGTAAATTAGAATGAGTGGTGGCCATTTCAACTATATGGATAGCAATCTGTGTCATGAAGTCTTCGGCTACGAATGTTGATATTGCGGTTCGGATGCTCTTCCGCTTCGTCGCTGATCCCAGAAATGCAGATGTGATTCAGAGCTGGGCTGCTGAAATAAAGGAGAGTGACCTCAATGTATGAACCGCTCGATATGAGTACGCTATACCGGGTATCACAGGAAGAATTCCAGGCGAACGTGGACTGTATGCTGGAGAAAGTCGAGTCCGGCTGCAGTCCCATTTTGATATGCCGCGACGGAAAGCCGAACCTCCTGCTCTTTGGGTGGGATGATTACATGCACCGTTTCGGAATGCTGTACACCGCAGAAGAAATCGCCGAGATTGAGGAAGCCTGCCGCCAGTACAAGGACGATGTTTAACATATAAGCCATTTGTGCTGCTCCAGCTTCACGGAGCAATTCGGCCATGAAGGGGGGGAAAACTGATATATGGGCAGATTCAACTGCAACTGCTATTCGTTTGAACGCAGGGTCATCAAAGATCATCATCTGCAGAACATAACGACTGATGACGGAACATTGTATGCCGGATACCATAGGGCAAAGATACTTCCGCAAGATTTACCTGCGTGGTATGTCTATGGACGGTATTATAAGTACTTTGGATACATGAACACGAAAGGCATTACGGATCTTCTGTATGAACCCTACCACTCCTCGAATCATTTTTTCAAGGACGATGCGCTGTACATCGCCTATGGCGGGAAGATTGCTTAAAATCCAGAGCCGATACGCAACCGCGTATACCGTGAGAAGTATGTTGGATATGACGAGGTCATATTTGGAAACGCAATGCTTGACATACTGCGTGGAGCGAGAATCTTCTCACACTATGACATATCCGATATTATTGAGCAGTCCAGATCAAAGCATATTTTCTGCGCGGGATTTCCTTCCTGTCCATCCAAGACCGTTTGCCCATTCCCGCATAGATTGACCTTCTTCCTTGTCTTTTCCATAGATGGTGCAAAGCATCTCCAAGAAACCGGAAACGCCACCACAATCGTCAACAACATTCAGCCCATCCGCAACAATACAGCAAGGCTTTTCATCAATATATATGGTGGCCATTTTGCTGGTTGAATCAATGTCGACCGCAGACCCGTCAGATGCATAGAACTGGCATTTCTTTTTCATGTCAGCATTCGTGCTGATGTATGGCATCGTCCACACTTCATCGTACACATCTCCTACCTTGGCATCGTATACTTCCTGTACAGTGATTGTGACATGCCAGTCGTCACCGTAATCGTATGCATAATGTAACTCACTTATAAAAGGTGTTGGTCTTGCTACCAGTGTCTCGAATACATCGTGGAGTTCCTCAGTCCAACCTTCGATGGCCGCACTATGATCGGCCATGAACTCTTCAACTGTTTTTTTCATGACACGCCTGACTTCTTTTTTGGTTTCTTCCGGATGTATCCAAAGCTCGTGATCTAACGCGCTATAGCTTTCCCTCCATTTGGCTAACTCAGTTATTCCGTTTGTGTACTGTTTCATGACACTGGAAGAAACCTTCTTCCAAAGTATTCTCGTTTTTGATTCGACATCCTCTTTCCATCGGCGAAGGTCATACTGCTCACCTTGCTTCGGTGGTGCAAACAGTTCTTTCATTGTCAGTCGTTCCGTTAAGCAGTTCAACGATTGCTCGAATCGAAACTGATCTTCAATGTCTACGAGAAAATCATCGTCCTTGATTGCAGGGCATGCCTTGCGGAACGCTCCGACTGCGACGCGGTTGCCAAACCAGCTATCTCCAACAGAATAGTCACGATAAGGACCGCCATACTTGTGCTTCAACCAAGTCTTAATGCTGACGCCTTCCTTGTAGTCATCATCCCAATACCTGTCTGAGTTATCATCGTTTGGAAATGCGAAGACGACACCGCAAAGATCAAGATAGGTACTGAGTCTGCCTGCGGTAACACGGTCAAAGTCCTCTTGTGTCAGGCTGAAATCATGCAGGTGACTATTCTGCCAACCAAACGCTCTTTGAATGACATAATGAAGCGCATGGAGATTCATATTGCCTGGAACAAGGATGTCTCTGGAAATAGAGTTCTCTGCCTTGGCGAGCCTGCAAAAATCTTTGCGGTCTTTGCTGTCGTTAAAATCAGAAGAAGTGGTATCATCCAATTCGAGATGAAGCCGGTATACAATGCCTTTATCAAAGCTGAACGAAGATTCGTCGCTTATAGCGCTAACTTTTTCGTCAGCATTGATGCGAAGCTTCTTATAGTCTTCAACTGAGAACTTGGCTTTTTGCGATTCTCGCCACTTGCGCCTTCTTGTCTCACAATCCGGCTGAGCAATGCTATCAAAATCAATAATCTTACCCATGTCATCCTCACCTTTCCTTCGCAAAACCTGCATGTTTGCAGCGGCATTTTTTTGCCTTTGCCGATACGACTCGCCGCAAGCCGCTCTTACCGATTGTACATCTACGCCGTATGCGCCATACTGATATGGAAGGTACGCCTCAACTGCCTTTGCCGTCAGGTGCAGATGGTCTGCGATTTGCACTGTGCTTAAACCGGCATTCTTCAACGCAGCAACCTGTCGACTGGCGGGGCTGCTCCACATCCCGAGTGTGATCAATATTCTACGGCACTTCACCTCTGATATGTGGCAGTAATCTGCAGCCTTTTTGACCGACCCCAATTCCCCAAAAGATTCGCCAACACGGGTGAATAAATCTTCTGAGCTTTCGCGTTCCATCATAATCACCCCTTCAATGGCAAAAGCATACCACAGCATTCAAATAATCACAACCTAATGTTTAGCGCAAACTAAATTGAGTTTTCAAATTCAAAGCCGACATTTCGAAAATGCTGTTGACCTGATTTCCAATCTGATATAAAATAACAAAAGTAGCTTTGCGCGATTGCGCTGACAAGAATGAAAAAATGGTCAAAATCGACCACTTTGAGAGTTGAAAGTTCGAATCCCCCTGAACGGCTTCGTTCTTCCCTTTTTGAACAATTCATCATTTTTGAGCAGTAGAGGCAAAACAAAATAGCAGGAGAAAAGAATTTATCTTTTCTCCTGCTATTTTATATATTCAGACATATCAGCCTTCCGCAATATGCATTTTGGTGATGAACCCTAAAGTACACTTTAGAGTATCTCCATCCAGCCCAATATCCGGCGAAAGCCCTTTCCTTCTTGAAATACAGATTTATTAAAATAATTTTTAATTACTCCACAAAAAGAAACTGGAATTTTTGAGTGAGGCAGTGTAATTGGGCGAGGTGTTGTTCCTATCAGACAGCCGTTGGTATTAGTACCTACAAAAATAACATTATCCTGATTCCGAAGTGCCGCAATCAGACTCTCCCCGGCAGATGCAACAGATGAATCAGTTAAAACAAACAGTAAATGATTATTGGGAACCCTTTTAAATTGTTGTTTGGAAATCTTCCAAAAATTTTGTCCATATTTGTAAATATACATATTATTATCTATATAGTCTTTCTTTATATCCGGTGAAATACCTTGGCGATTCTTGGCATCCTGTGCCATCAAATAGCATCCGGATCTTGTAGCTAACCATATAGACGATTTACCATCCGCATACGTCACAAGAGCGGCATTATACTTTTGTAACCATTGCTGCACATAATAAGCCATCCTCCTTTATTACCACGCAAGTCGAGAACGGCTACCGGGCTGTTCTTAATCTCTTCCGCAGTATTTAGAAAGCTTTCATCTGCCTTTTGATCTTCAAAGGAGCGTATGGAAACGATAGGGATGTTGTTTACTTTTTCATTAGAGAAAAGCTTCCGGGAGTTATATGTTTTTGAATTTGATTTCTCAAGAACGACTTTTTCTACTGTGCCATCTTCATAAGAAATACTTACGTTTTCAGACTGCCTTGTTGATAAATCGGATATGCAATAAACAAGATTCCCATCAGAATCAATGGATAATTTCATCCAATTCTCTGAAGGTGTGCTATTGATCGAAAAGATTTTATTATGTTTTTTATTTTGTTGATAATATGCATCTTGTTCTTTCACGAATTCCCTGCCTTTTAGGAACAAGGTATTATTTACAATGAGCGGGCAATAGCGGCCGATAAAAAATGCCCATCCTGGATAAATTGATAATTTTTGTCAAGTATTCCGTCCAATGCAATCGCTCTCATTGGCGATCCTGTTTCATCAATTTGCTGCATAGCTTGTGTATATGCTTTGTCAAAAGCAGCTTTACCAAAGATACCGTAACCGGCATAACAATAATACAAACTTCTCGAAAACAAGTCTAAATCATTTTTAGCTTCTTCCTTTGTAATGATACCACCCTCTTGATATGATGCTGGACTTTCAAGTTGATCTAATTCATCTTGTGTAAAACCAAGGTTATCAGGTATATCATGTTTATGAAAAATCAAGATATCACCGGTATTACCGACCTCTTGAACGATACGGTTTATCCCTTGACCGAAAAATGGATTAAGGGGCGTGACGATACATGAAAATTGCAAAGCAGGACGAAACAAAAGCCATGTATGAAAAAAATCTCGAACTGCTGACACCGTGGCTGAGAGAATCGGTGTCCAAAATCACAGAAGAAGAACTCAGAGAAAAAGTGGAAGTCAGCTACAATGATGAGGGGTACCCCGTCTGTCTTTACCGACAAGGGGACGCCTTATTCCATATTACAAGCAAAAATCCGGTACAAGAAGCGGAAACATTTTGCAAATCAATTCAGCAACAGGGTTCGGCTGAAGTGTTTCTTTACGGTTCCGGATTCGGGTATACGCTGTTTGAACTGTTTGCACACAAAAAGCCTCATACATTAGTTGTTGTGTTTGAGCAGAATCTTTATCTGTTTAAGGCGATGCTGTATTATTTTGACCTGTCGCCCATTATGGAAACGCAGAAAATCGTATTTTTTATCGGTGACAGTTCCTATTTTAAA
>Ga0183096_1001116_pt1 | contig 25150 bp, 18 predicted proteins | sample Biomet5_FD_127791 | JGI IMG/M metagenome (GOLD analysis project Ga0183096, IMG submission 127791) | Microbial communities from bioreactor (seeded with sewage sludge) at LBNL, California, USA - Biofuel metagenome 5 (version 2) (version 3) | ecosystem: Engineered > Bioreactor > Anaerobic >... | reverse complement strand
TCCAGATCTTGCAGCAACATGCGTATCCGGTCATTCACTTCACCAACAGTCTTGCACTTTTTGCGCAGTATTTCATCGCCCAAAAGCCTTATTTCTCTCAGCGCCATCATCGACTCCCCGATCCATTTTGATACTTTTATCATCGCACACAGACTGTGCCCTGTCAACTATATGCCCGCCGCCACAACCAAACCGGAATGAAAAAGAAACAGCCGGACTCAATATACCGGCTGTTCCGCATCTCCCCAAATTTTTTATATATTATGCGCTCAGTATCTGATAAGCTACATCCGAAGCGGAGGCCGCATCCGGCGAATAATAATCCGCGCCGATGGATTCCCTGTAGTTCTCGGTAACCGGTGCGCCGCCCACCATGATGGCCACTTTATCGCGAACGCCCATCTCCTTAGCCTTCTCCACAACGTCCTTCATCACACCCATCGTTGTCGTCAGCAGTGCGGAGCACGCCACAATTTTCGCATTGTTGTCAATCGCCGCCTGAATAAACTTCTCCGGCGCCACATCAGTTCCCAGGTCGATCACCTCAATGCCTTTGCCTTCCAGCATAATCTTCACAAGATTCTTGCCGATATCATGCAAATCGCCTTTTACGGTCCCCAGAACCGCCTTGCCCACCGCCTTCACATCGTTGCTGGCAAGCGCCGGTTTTAATATATCCATGCCCGCATTCATTGCGCGCGCAGCAATCAACACCTCGGGGACATAAACTTCGTTATTCTTGAATTTGACGCCAATGATGGACATCCCCGAAAGAAGCCCTTCTTCCAATATCTTTTTTGCGTCTTCGCCGTCAGCCAACGCCTGTGTAACCAGTTCTTTCACCTTCGGCGCGCGGCCCTGCTGCAGAAAGGAACTCATTTCCTCAAATATGCTCATTCTCTGGACCTCCATCCTTTTTTTTAATGATTCCCCGCTTTTCGCGGTATTTTCCCGGCGATACGCCGGCTAACTTCTTAAACACCTTGGAAAAATAGCTCTGATCATCAAACCCGCAGCAATATGCCAGTGATGATAACGGGATATCGCTTGTCAACAGCATCGACTTGGCGTTTCGTATGCGTACATCGTTGATATACGACGAGAGGCTCAGGCCTTTCTCCTCCTTGAATATACGGCTTAAGTACGATACGCTGAACGATACATGCTCGGATATGTCGTTCAGACTGATGCGTTTCATGTAGTTCGCGTTGACATACTCCATAACCTTCTGTATCGTATCCGTATGTTTGGTATCCGGTGCGGCAAACACCAAGCTTGTATAGCTGGACAGTATACCGGATAGCCAGATACTCAGATCGTCCAACGTATCAAAGCGAGCGATTTCGGTCAGAAAATTCCGTGAAAGACCAAAAATCCTGCCTGGTTCCGCGCCGCCGTCAATGGCCGCCCGCGACAGCAACACAAGAAGCTCTGTCACGCGTAATTTGATAGCCGCAAGATCCGCTCCAGCTGTAAAGAATATTGCGCCCAAGATTTCATTCAGTGCACGCTGCGCAGCGTTCTTATCCCCTGCGGCAATATACCGTTGCAGCCTTTTCTCTGTTTCCAGCGGATAATCCGGCGACCGTACACCCGTTTTAATATCCTCTATTGTCTGAAAAATCTCATTATATCGAGCACTGGATTGCTCCAGAAGCTTTAAATCTTCGCTATCCCTCTGTTCGGAATATGCCGTAATCATAAACAGCATGTCCGCCATTGGTGTCACACGCCGCGGTTCGATGTAAGGCAGCGTCCTGACCGCTGCGGCGACATCCCGCGTATTCCCGAAAAACAGGCCCGGAAAACCTTCTTCCAAAAAGTCCCGCATTTCCACCATCAAAAATGGCCCAACGATCAGTCCGTACTCCAGAACGCCCTGTTTCATACCAGGCGCCGCAATAAAGGCTAGGCCTGCAGGACACAAAAACTCATATTTCCCGCCCCACCGTTCCGACTGATAAACGGCATACTCCATCAGATTCTCGCAGGCGGCGCGTCCATTCTCGTTAACCTGCTTCTGGTAACACCGCTTACAGAATTGGCAAACATCGCTGCCTTTACCATTGGACATATCGACAACAAAACTATTTAAACCTACGGCTTTTCCGAAAGTCTGCAAGAGTGCCAGCGCCGTATCCCACTTGCTCATCCTTTCACCGCCAATTCATATTCATCATAAGTCTTATTGTACCATTTTCATCTGATGAAAAAAAGCACGGCTCAGGCATTACTAATATTATAAAGTTATTCTTAATGCGGGTATTGTACTTTTTTCTCTTTTTTAGAATTATATTATATGATTATGGTTTTATCATCGCAGCATTATCCCGGTAGATGCTTGACGCAGATACCGTACGTTTGCTATACTGTCAATGCTCTGGAGAGATGTCTGAGCCTGGTTTAAAGTGCCGGTCTTGAAAACCGGTGTTGCGAAAGCAACCGTGGGTTCGAATCCCACTCTCTCCGCCATTTCATAAAAATCCATACGGGATAGATAGAGCCTATTTGGATTTTTTATCCTCTAAGCTGGTAGATTCCCAGTCAGACTGTAATGTAACGTGATCGCCTGCTGTTTGACTTCACCTATTCCCTTTGCCTCGTATACATCGATTGAGTCGATCAGGTCCATGACGATCTTCCTATCCAGCGACTCGACATTCATGTATCCTTTCAACCGTTCAAGGCATGCCCCTACGTTCTGCGTCTGGTTTTGAAGCTTCAACATCAGGCGTATTTTTATCCCGCGAGGCAGACCGGATGTCCTGTACTGCGATAAGGTTGCGGAAGGGGAAACGCTCCCCTGCGATGCTATGGGGGCATTGCGGGTTTACAAGAACGAAACGGCTGACGATCCAATATTCAAGGCGTTCAACAGAGCGTATAAGCGGATGAACAGCCGTATTAAGTACAAAACCCTCTCGCAGCATGAATTCTACGAGCGGTCGGAAAAAGCCCCACCATGCGAGAAGAATGCATCAATGGGGAAATAAACCTGATGGAGTTTAACGAGTGGCTGGGGAATAGACCGCGTTGTTAAGAATAAGCCTATATAGTAAAAACCTGGTTCCAAGCCCGGCAGCAAAGATGACTGCTTTCCGGTTTTCACGCATAAAACTCCGCACGTTTATTCTTTGCATACGTGCCAAAGAATCAAGTGCCCATCATGACCGCTACATCATGGGTTGCTCCATCATCAACAAGGTTTATCGCATCCTCTTCAATAATATTTCCATCAACGAATATCTTTGATACGCCCTTACTTACTCCGTCCGAATTAAATACTCTTATCTTGTACAACGCACCGATATATTTGTACTGTATTGCATATTCTTTCCATCGTCGCGGAATGCAGGGATTAATTGTAAGCGTATCCCCCTTTTTTTGAAATCCAAGCATATCCTCCAGTCCCGTTCTGTACATCCAGCCGGCCGAACCGGTATACCATGACCACCCGCCCCTTCCCGCGTTGGGAGATAAGGCATAGACGTCTGCCGCCATTACATACGGCTCCAATTTATATGTGGAATACTCCTTTCGCGCGTGGTTAATGGGATTGACGAGTTCGAAGCACTCCCAGGCTTTGTCGCCTTCTCCCTGCCTCGCCAATGCCATAATGGTCCATGCCGCGGCGTGGGTATACTGCCCGCCGTTCTCACGAACTCCCGGAAGATACCCCTTGATATACCCTGGCTCCAGCTCTCCGCAATCAAACGGGGGCGCAAGCAGCTTAATGATTCCGTTTTCTCTGTCAACAAGGTGCCTCTCCAAAGAATGCATAGCAGTGACAGCTCTTGTGATGTCCGCCGCGCCGGATATCACAGCCCAGCTCTGTGCAATAGCGTCAATACTGCACTCGTCGTTTCTCTTTGAACCAAGAATTTTTCCATCATCAAAATATGCTCGTTTGTACCACTCGCCGTCCCATGCGTTTTTCTCGATTGAACGTGATATTTCGTCCGATACTTTTGTATATTCTTCCGCTCTTGCGGATTCTCCCATCATGCCGCAAACCGGCGCGAAGCTTTTCAGTACTGAGATCATGAACCATCCAAGCCATACGCTTTCGCCCAGCCCTTTTTCGCCAACGCGGTTCATACCATCGTTCCAGTCGCCCGAACCGATCAGCGGGAGCCCATGGCTGCCGAATTTTAAGGCTTTATCGATAGCCAGTGTGCAATGGTCAAACAGAGTTGCCGTTTGTGCTGATACACACGGCCTTGAATATCTCTCCTGTTCGGTGTCTTTTAGTGTTTCGTCATCCAGAAAAGGCAGTTGCGTTTTCAATATCGCTACATCCCCTGTCACCCTGATATACTCCGCAGCAACATACGGAAGCCATAGAAGATCGTCGGAGCATCGGGTGCGCGTACCCCTTCCCCATGGCTCATGCCACCAATGCTGGACATCGCCTTCCTTGAACTGATGTCTTGCGTGCAGCAGTATCTGGCTGCGGGCAATTTCGGGCCATGTATTGACAATGGACAGACAGTCTTGCATCTGATCACGGAACCCGAAAGCGCCTCCCGACTGATAAAACGACGACCTTGCCCAAAGTCTGCAGGAGATGACCTGATATTGTAGCCATCCGTTCATCATCAAATCAAATGAATCCGACGGCGTTTTCACCTGTATGGCAGAGAGCTTTTCCCGCCAGAACTGTTTCACCTCATCCAATGCATTCTTTGCTTCCGATACCGCCGTATACTTCTTTGCGAGGGCCTCCACACCTGACGGCTGTTCGCACATTCCCAAGAGAAATACCACATCGACGCTTTCATTCGGCATCAGTGTCACATTCACTTGAATGGCCGCGCAGGGATCCAGCCCCGTACCCAGGGTTCCTGAGAGTTTTTCGTGCTTCAACGCGTCCGGCGATGCGATGCCGCCTGATCCAAAAAACTCTTTTCTGTTCCCCGTCATTTGACGCTCCGTTACAGAAACATCCATAAAACCCGTTTGTCCGAAAAATTCTTCATTATAAGGATTCTCCATGAGCAAAGCACCCGATTCGCTCAAACAGGTTCTGATATGCATCGCCGTGACCTGATCGCTTACGCCGAGTACCGGCCGCGTATAGTAGGTCAGGGATAGATTTCGCTTCTGGGCTGAGCTGTTCACCAGAGTGAGCAGGCTGATCTTTACAGGATCATTCACCGGTACAAACTGAACCAGATTTTGACGTATTCCATGACTGTCATGCTCAAACACGGAGTATCCGAATCCATGCCGGATTTTGTACGGCTCAGCTTCTCTGATCGGCAACGCCGACACCGTCCATATTTCACCCGTATCATTGTCTCCAATATACAGCACTTCTCCCGGACTGTCGCACACAGCATCATTGCTCCATGGCGTCAGCTTGTTTTCCCGGCTGTTACCGCACCATGTATAGGATGAACCGGACTCCGATACCAAAAAGCCAAATCCGGGGTTCGCAATCACATTGACCCACGGAGCCGGTGTGTTCTGCCCCTCTTTTAAACGGATGATATACTCCGCTCCGTCCGCACTAAAACCGCCCAATCCATTGAAAAAGGAAAGTAATGTCGCGTCGTCCTTGGCAACGGCAGGGTATTTTTTCGCTATCCCTGTAAAACGTTTGTTCTTAACCGGAGCGGTCTCCTGCTTTGCGCCCATCTGTTCCTTGAGCGTTCTGCCGTCATCTTTCAATGCAATCCTTGCTGCGGCGTAAAGAAGATAAATATCTTCCGCAGATAATTCATTTACATTCAATACAAACGCTTTCCCTTTACTGTGGGCTTGCCCGGATTCGACGTCCGATATGAAGTCTTGAAATGGCTGGCAATAACCGCTTTCCATATCGGCCAGGATGACAATATCCACCTTCAGGCCCTTCAGCCACCAGTACTCATGCGCTTTCATTACATCCAGCACAAGCGCTGTGTTTTCCGTATTGTCGATCACAGCAAGAACGATCGGCAGGTCACCGGAGATACCGTATGCCCACAGAGAGGATTGCCCCCGGATGTTTTTTTCAGCCATGTCCTGATATCGTCTTTTTAAAGGACTGAGAAACAGGATATGAGCTATCATATCCTCATACAACGCCATGGCGCTGTCTGGAATATGCAAGTGCTTGGCCTCCAGTTGGCTTTGCACCTTCGCAAGATGGAACGCCGCTTCGATGGCTTCGGGCGTCGAATACTTTTCGACAAGTCCAAGCAACAACTCGCTCTCATCGCTTACGGCTGTTACAAAGGAAACCGATACAGTCTTCCCGGGCGGTATGGTTACCCTTGACCTTAAGCTGATCACAGGGTCAAGCACCGGCCCGGCAGTATTGGATAACGGATCGCTAATACCGGACGGGGATGCGATGTCTCTCCCCCTTCCAATAAATTTCATTCTGTCCGTTTCAAACTGAACGCTGGCCGCTGAATTCTCTTCAAGTACAACCCTGCCCGCCGCACGCCACGTTCTTTCTTCTTTCATCCTTGGCCGCCTGCTTGCGATAATACAGCATTTTTCCGGCAAATATTCGGTTTTTATTAAGAGATTGCTGAAGGCCGGATGTGCAATGTCCTGCGCCTGCGTTGCTAAAACGACTTCAAAATAACTCGTGAGTTCCAGCGCTGCAGACGTTTCCCCAAGGTTTTTCAAAGATATCCGCCTTATTTCCACGTTATCGCCGGACGCCACCACAATTTCCGTCGTCGTCTCAATGCCCCCGTCGATTCTTCTAAACTGCGCTTTGTCGGCTGTAAATATCACTTCATATTTTTCAGGCAGAATATTCGAAGGCGCATAAGCGCAAGACCAGACCCCGTCTGTTTCCGTATTCCTCACAAAGCAAAACATGCCATACGAGTCCAGCGTACTGTCCTCACGCCATCTCGTAATCGCGACATCCTTGTTTTTACTATAGCCGGTCCCCCTATCCGTCAGTACAACCGAGTAATCTCCGTTCGTCAATATATGCGTTTTGGGCAGCACCGGGTCCGGTCTGTGGTATTTGCGAACCAGATTGCTTTCTTTTGCTTCCGCTCCTTTTATCGGCATCACTTTTTCCTTGTCTTCCTTGGTGAAAACGATATTTTCAGGTATCTTTTCCTGAAGCAGCAGCCGGGCTGATCGCACCTCTGGGTCTGCGTGGAAACGTTTTTGCATGATGTTATGATGCAAATAGTTATCGATTGCCAGCAAACTCATGCCCTGATGATGCGCCATATAACTTTTTACGATAGCGACTTTACGGTTCGTCAGCCTCTTTTGCGTATAGTCGGCGGCTTCAAAAAATCCATAGCCGCCTTCCAGACCGTCTGCCTTTAAACGCCCCAGGTTCTTTAAGGCTGCTTCGGGATCGACCATCAGCGCGAGAAATGTCGCGTATGGCGCGGCAACGGCATCGCCGATCAGACCTCTCTTAAGCCCCAGCCACGGCACGCCGATCGCTTTGTATTTATAATCAAGATTATTGTCCAGGGAGTAATAACCGGATTCCGAGGTTCCCCACGGTATCCCCCGCTGCATACCGTATTTCTTCTGATTCCGGACGGCAAAGGCGTAGGCCTCGTCGAGCAGTGTGTTTTTATAGCTCTTCATGATCAGAAGAGGCATGAGGTATTCAAACATGGTCCCCGTCCAGGAAACAAGCCCTTTGTATCCGTCCATCACCGTCAGCGTTCTCCCCATCTTAAACCAGTGCATGGCCGGGATCTCGCCTCTTGCAATCGCGATGAAGCTGGTTTGCCGTGCTTCCGAAGCCAGAAGGTCATAATAGGAACGGGACAGCTTCTTTTCTCTGATACTGTATCCAATCGAAAAAAGTTGCTTTTTAGCATCGTACAGGGGCAAAAACCGTGTCGCTTCCGACAACGCCCTGATCCTTCCCATTAAATCCTTAACCCTGTAAATGAATGCTTCCGCGGTTTTTTCTGATTGAGCCAAGGCCTTCTTTGTCTCGTTTAACCATACTTCCGTTTCATTATCGCCATTGTCCGGAAAAGTCTCAAAGAAAGCCAAGGCGTTCTTACACTCCGCCGGAATATCCTGAAGATAAGAGGCGGTGTTCAAGTGTGCGATGATTCCGTCCAGTTTTGCCGCCTGCTCAATGGATAACTGAGCAGACAAAACCCGCGGTATGGATGCCAACATATCCACCCATGGCACGATTTCCGACAATTCTGTTTGATATCCTTTTATCATTTTCTTGATCTTCGTTTTCCAATGGGAATCCTTCAACTCATCATAAAACCCTTCCTGCGATAGCTTATCCAATGTCGCGCTCCACGCGGCAAGACCGAAAGGCTGATTCGCCATTTCATTAAGATCTTCGATCGCCCGGATGGCTATGAAACCCTCATGCTCCGCACAGCTAAGCGTGTCTAATATCCCTTTCACACATGCCTGATCCGCGATCGAATGGCAGAGGTAACCTTTAAGCCCCTGCGCAAGCGTCGTCAGGTAACACACAAGGTTGCCGCTGTCCACCGTGGATATATAGCCGGGCTTCAGCGGTTTCAGTGTTTTGGTATCATACCAGTTATACAGATGACCGTTCCATTTTTTAAGCGTCTCAATCGTCGATATGGTGTTTGAAATACGATCAATCATCTTAAAACTTCCAATATACCCCATGTCCCTTGCGGATAAAACCGACAGCAGCCCCAGTCCGATGTTCGTTGGCGATGTCCTGGTGGCGATCCCTCTGTACGGCTCCTGCTGAAAATTATCGGGCGCCAGATAATTGTTTTCGGCATTAGTAAACTCCTCAAAATATCGCCACGTTAATCTTGCGATTCTGCCCAACTCATTCGCGGCTTTCTCTGAAACCTGTTTCCCGGTTTCCCCGTATTCCCGGCTGATACGAAATGCGATGCAGGGCGATATCGCCCAAACAGCGCAAAAAAGTATGCCCGCCGGCACCAGCGGCGGATTAAAAGCGGCTACAAGAAAGGCAACGATCAGCCCTTCCCAAATGGACGCATGCATTTTACCGTAATAGCTGGACAGTGATTCTTTCTGATTCGCTTCAAAATCGGCCGAAGTAACCCACTCAAGCATATTCTTTTTGGATACATAGACCCGCCAAAGTGTAAGCGAAACGGCTTTCGCCATCGAATATGCCTGATATGGCAAGAAGATAAAAGTGAGCCCCGCCTGATATAACAAGGCCTTCAGCCCGGCGATAATGGGTATATAACTTTTTATCTTCTCTCTGAATAAACCACCCGAAACAATATAATTCATCGTGGATGAAATGAGCGGAAAAAGCAGCGCAACAAGCACATATCCAAGCCAAAGCAGGGTATTACCCGGTAGTATGCTAAAGCCGAGCCCAATAAGAATCATGAGAGACGGGGCCACAAGGCTTCTCCTCAGGTTATCAAATATCTTCCACTTAGAAAGCAATGACAGCGGATTTTTTATCATACCTGTTCCGCCGGGTATTTGGTTGAACAGGAAAGGCAGTAACTGCCAGTCCCCCCTGATCCAACGATAAAGCCGCGCAGACAGCGAATTGTATTTTGTCGGATAAGATTCAACGAGTTTCAGGTTTGTAACCAATGCCGCACGCACATAGGAGCCTTCATACAAATCATGGCTAAGTATCTTATTCTCCGGGATAGCGTTCTTCAAAACCTGCTGGAAAACTCTTAAATCATAAATGCCCTTGCCCGTATATATGCCTTCTCCGAACATATCCTGATAAACGTCTGAAATCGCGCTGGAATAAGGATCAATGCCAACCTGTCCGGTATAAATCTTCGCAAAAGGCGACTTGCCTGAATTTTCACTGTCAAAATCAATCCTTGGCTGCATGAGGCCATATCCGTCCACCACAATACCCTTCATTGGATCAATGACCGGCCTGTTTAGAGGATGCGCCATGGTTGCGATCATTCTTTTTGCCATGCCAATAGGTAAAACGGTGTCGCTGTCCAGAGTAATCACATATTTAATATTTGAAAAATCCTTAGTGCAATTTGAGCGGTAAGTAAAACTGGTGTCTTCACATCCGAGAAGAAGATCATTAAATTCCATCAAAGCGCCACGCTTTCTTTCCCACCCGATCCATTTTTTATTTTCGGCGTTATATTGGCTTGTCCGATGAAAGTAATAGAAAACTTCCGTATCACCATTCGAGTATTTTTCATTGAGCGCTTTTACGCCACGCATTGCTGCGTCAATGACCGTTAAATCGGCCGGCACCTCTGCGTCCGAGTCTTTAAAAGCCCCAACAAGAGCAAAATACAAATTCTTATCCCGGTTGGACAGATAATGGGTCTCCATGTTTCTAAGAATCTCTTTCACCCTTGCCTGATTGGGCAGCAGCGTCGGAATGACGATCATAGTACTCATGCTTTCGGGAACGCCATCCTTCATCGCCAGCGCGGGAAACATCGCGGGTTTTAACGTCTTCGCCGCCACCCAGTTTACGATGCTGACGGCAATTTCCGATGAAGGTATGAGCGCTACGATAATCGTTGCCAGCGCCCATACCCACCGATAAGAGAAAGCGTGATAAGCCGCATACTGCGCGGCGATACCCGTGAGCAGCAATGTAACGAGAACAATGGAACCAACATATAAAGCCTGCGGATAGTTCCTTGCAAACCTTGTCATGGCAGATATCCATATCTTTTTTACTTTTAGCGCTTTCTGCAAATCAACGATGCCTTTGCCGATCAAGTAATAGCCCACATGCCATGTACAGGAAGCTTCTTCATCACGCGTCTTATAGGCTGCCGTTGCAAGCTCAATGGCCTTGGTCGCAATGCGGGCTTCTGCAATACCATAGGCCGAAGAAAGGTTCTCTATCCTGCTCCTGTAAGCGTTGCGTGTCGCGAGGTCCATCAGGGGATATGTCCCATCGGGGTCTTTGCATAATATCTGTCCAACAAAGCTGACCGTTTCAAACAAATCGGACCAATCAAATGTGGCAAAATATTTGAGGCTTGTCATGTTATTCCCTGCGGAAACGGTGACTAATGACTGTGACCCCAGTTCTTGCTGTAAAACAGTGACCTCTTCGTGTTGAACCAGATATTCATTGATATATTTTGATACCGTGGCAAATCTTGACCCAAATATCCTTAGGTGATACGACAAATGCTCGATAAAAGATAAATTCACCTTTTCTTCTTTCAGCATATTTTGCAGAAGTCTAATGGTGCTTTCCTCATCCGCTCCATTATCGGCAAGCATTTTATCGATCATATCATCCGCTATATTCCATTGGTTTTGGATACCGCTGATTTTCTCACAAATGTTTCTGATGTTTTCCAGCAAAGCCAGCTTGATGACAACAGGCAGCGCCCATATCTCTCTGTCGAAAATTTTATTGTGCTCCTGATAAGCCTTGAGACAACGAACCAGTTTCATCTCGTCTATCTGTCCGTCGGAAAGCACCAACAATTCCATAATCAAGGCAAAAATCCTTGCATGCCCTTTAAATGAACCATTTTTTAGAACCGGAAGCCGCGCGTAACTCTTTTTGTCCAGTTCACAACGAAGTTGTTTCACTTGTTCCTCAATCAGATAAAAATTATCGAGAATCCATTCCGCCGAGGAAGGAACATCATGTTTACTGAGAATGTCATCATTGAGTTGCGTATATACTGAAAGAATAAAATGGTAATTGTCATCCATCCTTGGAACAGGCCAACCTGCGGTATGCTTTTTATCGGAAACCGAATGCTCTGTGGCCAACCTGATTACGTGTTCTTCCATTTCATCGAAAGGAACCGGTTGATCGTGTATGTTTATACCTTTATATCTTATGGTTGACCTTTTCAGTATGATCCAAAACACAGCAATCAAAAGGGCAACCCCGATCAATTCCAAATATACAGGCACACTTTTCACTCCTTAATAGCGTATTGTGTATTAAAGAGTGGGCATTTCTAATACACGGGTCTTTTACCGCGTCCAAAACATTTTGCCTTTTATACCGTAACTTCCGAATTCCAAAAAAGTTTCATTGGTGGTTACTGGATTGAAATGCTCTTTCAAATTGGGAAAAACATACCGGTTCGCCTCGAAACCGGAGGTGTCAACGCTCTGCAGATTCATAATAACACATTTTATCATTCTTGACCAGCCAAATAAAAAAAGGAGAGTTTCCTCTCCTTCCCATTTGACAACTAATATCTATTATTAGAATATCTATCGCTACTATTATTTCTCTGCTGTTTCCTTGCTTTTCTGCATTCAGGACATCTTTGCGGTTCGTTTTCAAATCCTTTTTCCTTGTAAAAAGCTTGTTCGCTCTCATTAAAAACAAATTCCGCATTGCAATCTCTACATCTTAAAACTTTGTCAGCCATTTTCAGATTACCTCCTTTTATAATTTGGACATAAATGATTCTTGACCCATATCTCCAATACATATAATCAGAGGCATATTCAAAAACTAATTATTACCATTTTGCTTCTATAGCTTTATTACCATAACATAGATTTAGACATAACACAAGTGAAAGCAGAAAATTATTATTCATGCAAATTTTTCTATATGGTTTCAAAAAGCACACAATTTCATTTATTTTTTTCTTTCTCCCGTCTGATTCCAATTATCTTCTTGATCCCCTTTTCTCTTTTAATTACTCCCTTAATATCCTTTATTCGTCTTTGTTCCTGTTCATATTCTTTGCCCGCCTTCATATCATTCTCAAGCGGTTCTTTATTCGCGGAAGATGATTTGTTTTGAAGTTCTAAAAACTCCCCCATCGCCTCCGGATATAAAAACTTTTTTCGTTCTTTAGTATCATGAAACAGTACGATAATATAGTCATCTTTAGATTCGACGATTGTACCAACACCAAATTTTTCATGCTTAACAATTTCGCTGTTAAGATCCATATTTACCCTCGGTTTAATTTCAATATAAGATATATCATTATCTTAAGATTATTGACTTGCATTTATTCTAGCCCAGTTTACAAATTGACGGAGTCAAGTTCATAGGCGTAGGTTGACCATCTCACATCAGGTACAATACGATACAGAAGAAGTGCATTATGCTCCCCGCAACGACAAATAGATGAAACACAGAGTGCATAAATCTGATCTTGGTGCCCAATCCGTACAATATAGCGCCAAGGGTGTAAAAAACACCCCCTCCAAACAGAAAAACAAGAGCGCCTGCCGGGAGCACCTCAAGCAAGGGGATTATGGCCGCAATGACGCCCCAGCTTACACCGATATAGCAGATCATTGAAAAGACTCTGTATTTTCTGAGATCAATCGCGTTAAGCGTTACGCCCAGTATTGAAACCGCCCAAACGATCCCAAGCGTCACCCATCCAAGCACCGGGTAAGACGGCCGCAGACCGCACAATGCCAGTGGAGTAAAGGTTCCTGCGATCAGGAAGAATATTGCGCAATGGTCAAACACCTGAAAAACCTTTTTTGCAGTGTCCTTACCCACAAGCCCATGATAGATGCTCGACATCGTATAAAGCGTCACCATGGTCACCCCATAAATCACACTTGAAACGATCCCCCAAACGTTACCGTGCATTGCTGATACGTATACGCACATAACGAGTGCCGTAACGGCAAATGCTCCACCTGCAATATGGGATACCATGTTGAAAATTTCCTCGCCGTGCGTATAGTCCGGTATTTTTCTGTCTGCTAATCTTGTTCTGTTCATAAGCCTTCCAGTCATCTATCGTACGCTGCCATCCCCAAAAAAGCAACGGTGTCTGGGTTAATACTAAGTATTTGCGGATTTTTGGAATACCAAACGGCACACTGCAACCAGCCTTAAAACACCGGCGCTGCATGATCTATTCCGGATATATCCTTATCAGTAAAAACTCAGCCTTCTATAACCTGTTAATATCTATATATTCCGGCAACACCCGTATCGCCAGGCATCTTCTCTTTTGGGAGTATCATTACATCCCCTCTATTCTTTAATACCAATTCGGCTAAATCATCTAAAATATCATCGCAATCGGGGTTTTGTATATCCCCCAGTTCAATCTTCCCTGTGCTGTAATCGATCTTCCCCGGTATCGTCTTATTTTCCTGTATTAATACCGTCTTTACCCTGTTTTCAAAAGCAGCTTTTACAATCTGTGACAGATCATCCGAGCCTGATGAATTTGCTTTTGCGGTTTCAAAACAATTGACTAAATTTTTGATTTTTTTCAGATAAATTGGCTCTATGATTTTAAGCGCCTTCTCTGTCAGTTTCTCTGTTTCTAAAAATTCATAAGAGCATTCTATCCCCGGCTCCAACAAATACGGATTGTGGCTTACATTTTTGAATAAAGCATGGTACTCCTTTAATGAAACCAGAATAAGCGGTAATTCGGATGGCTGGGAATAATTCTCTAATATAAGCCGATCTACGTACCTGAAAAACTTTTCGGTGTCCTTATCGATCTCTGCTTTTTTCCGCCATGGCCATAATACATACCCGTACCACCCGCATCACCGGATAACCCATGTGCTTGAAAGTCATCCGTACGCTCTTCGCCTAAAACTTCAGTCATGGTCCTCGGCGTTCCATGTTTCAATTCGATCTCCTGATAGCCATATCTGTTACCCTGATATAGTGTAAATTCGTTGCGGCTTAAGCCCAACAACTGATATTTGTCCATTGCCTGGAAGGTCCGGATAAGAGGCTTGATGTGAAAGCTGTCTGCCACAACAGCAAACTCTTTCACCGGTCTTCGAAGCCTGTATACAACACATTTATGAGGGTTTGCAAGTATCGCCAACCCGTCCATCGTCTTATTCCAAAAGTTTTTATCCTCTTCTATCTGGTAAAACGGCTTCATTATCTTATCAATATCATCTTTATCATATTCCTGTTTTAATGAATCTTCAATCTTACGAACTGAATTTTTAAACACAATGGGGTCTTGCTTATTGTCCGGTGAATACCTGTAGGTTGGTTGATAAAGAGATATACACGGAACCTGCTCTTCATAAATAATGTCGTTTGGAAAATCTTTTATTATTTCATATAACATAATCAACCTCCGTTTTTTTTAGGTTGCCGTCCGCCGCCCCACGCCGCAGGCGTCTTAGATGAATATTTGCATTTTGCCTAATCTGCCTCTGATTGCTGCTTTTCATTTTTGTTAAATCCCTCCGAAATATTATCGGCAGTTTTATGCATATCCCGCGAGATTTCATGCAAACCATCCCTCATATCCTCTACTACGCCCTGGGCTTTCTCATGAATATCTTTTACAAAATCACCTGCTTCCTGCGCTGCGTGAGCTGCCGAATCCTTCACAGCCTCTGCTTTTTCTTGAATGGCATTCTGCATATCATTTTCCGTATTCACTGTTATTTCAGCAATTTTTTGCGCCGCTTTTATTTTTTCTTTTTTTCTTCTTCCCTTGCTGACTACTTTTCTATTGCTGTATTTCATATTAAAAACCTCCAAAATATTTTGAAACCGTTTGATTGATAATATTTCCCTTTCACTATTCTTAGAAATAGCGTGTCGCCCTGTTGATTCATCTGATGTAATTGGCCGGGGCTTAATGTCCGACACGCACGCGCTCGCTCATTCGTATTGCTTACGGCCCTTTTAGCCTCCTGCATGCCGGACATTAAGTCTCCACCCTCTGAATTCCCCAGACAGATCTCAGTTCCCCTACTATTGAATCCCACGGGCAAACTTAACTTCTATCGAAATTAAAATGCCATCCATTCTTTCTATTGGGGGACTCATCTGACCTGTCTAGCATATATGTCAGCTCTTAGGTCAATGACGCCGAGAGTAACCTTTCGGTTTACCCTTTCACAAGATATTGAAGTAACAGGGTTAAATCTTCAGGCTCTGAAATCAACAACTCAACCTCTTTGATTTTTGCTTCCGTAAACATCCTCGATATCGCAACGTACTGGCAGAGCTTTGACTTTAGGTTCAACTCATCTCCCTGCTCGGTTGTAAGAATTACTTTTCCTTTACACTTTTCGAGTACCTGAAAAAATTTTGTTGGGTCTGTAATGTTTTTAATTTTCATATATAGTTAGTCTCCTTATTTTTTTACATATGCCGTTGATCGCATGCATTAATTATCACCACAATTGATAACAGATCTAATACAACCGGCCAACTAGGTAATTGCCTTACTTCTGCCGCCATCGCCCTCATTTGTGTTTGAAAAAGGCAAGGCTTGTCTTTTGAATCTGGCAGCCTTTGTTATCATTTCTTTCGTTTATCTTCCGCTTTGTCCATTAATATATCCTCCTTTTCCTTTTGCCCCTCTATCCTGTTTTCTGTATCGCTTCTTATATCTTCCGCCTTCTGCCTTGCCCTGTTAAAGAACTTGTGACTTCTCTGCTGATATGTCTCCATATAATTCTCCTTTTTTGTTATAAACTTGTTCGCTTATATACAGGTCAATGAACTTAATTATTGGAAGAAAATATCCAAATCTTATTGTGCCGAAAATAATACCCCTCCTGCTTGCCAGCAAATGTTGAATGGGCAGCATATGCTGAAACGTTTGGCCGCTGATGAAAATTTTGCTTATTCAACGGTCAGTCATGCGTTCCCTTATAATCTCTTTAATTGTTGTTCTTACAAATCGCCCAGTGTTAAAATGAGTGGCTTGAAGGTAATTGCTGATCAATACAAGTGAAATTGCGTCGTAACAACGCCAGGAATTATTTTATGTCTTTTTTTAGATGCTCAATGGTGTATTTCTCTCGTTCTCCTTCTTTTGGGAGGGATTCAATAACTCTTTCAAAATCCTTTTCCTCAAGGCTTTCCAAGTATTCAATAATCCCCGATAGCCTTTCGTATTCTGTTACAGAAAACAATATTGCATCCGGCTGGTTGTTCTTTAAAATATATATCTTACCAAAGGTTTCTGCCTTTTCTCTGCAGGTCTTATAGTTTTTTATCATATCTGAGTTTGAGACGATTGCACTTGTTAAAACTTTTATTTTACCCACCTCCCATCAATTACCATAAATATGATACATCCATTATAACTATTTGTCAACTTATTATTAGTAATTTTATTTGTATTTTATTTCGCATTATTATTAGCATAAATTTTATTATTTATATTAGCCCACATACCTTTCGATATAACAGCGACAACATCCCGTATAATGCTCCACCATGTGGGCTTCCCGTCCCGCTCCGCCTTCCATGCGTCGTAACTGCGCTGTTTACCACGTTGCGGGTTCTCACCGATAAACCATATTTCTCTGTATAAACGGTCTGACGTACTTCGCAGTAGGCGATAGGTAGCCTTGCATTCTTTATAACGTTTCCCATCCTTGAATGAGACGGAGTTCAGCACAAAATGGGAGTGCAGATGCGCTTCATCGAGATGAGTCGCCACAATCACCTCAAACCGATCGCACAGCTCCGTCGCTAGCTTCATGCCGAACTCGTGCGCCAACTCGGGCGTTACCTCGTCCGGCGCAAAGCTCTGGTAAGCATGGAAGGCGACAATCCCCCCCTCCTTCACCCAGCGCTTCTTCGTGATAAGCATCTGCTGCCACACCATCTCCGGCAGACAGTTGATCCCGCTCACATAGTATTGCATTTCGGTTTTATAATCCTGCGTTACGTAGTCCACAACATCGCGGAGCCCTTGGATATCCACCTCCGTAAAGCTTGGATTTTCTGTTTTCACAGGATTCTCCACATAGTGTACGACCTGCCCGAGCCCAGCCGCGTACATCCAGCACAAATGGCGGTGCCTGATCGGATTTTATCCTGCACATTATGGCAATGCTTGACTTTGAAGCTCTTCCTATATATCATTAAAGATAACAGACCAAACGATGTAAGGCGTTTGTATTGGGTTCTTTTCACGGGCTGGGCAAAAAGCATTTACAAAGTTATCTTGATGGATACTGCCATCTATTCAACCACAGGTACATGGACGGTGATATATTGAGCCGTTTGTTTTTTTCGTTATAATGCATAATTCACAGCTTTCATTTTGCGTATTAAATTTTGAACGGAGGAGTTTTTATGGGTCATGGGGAGTTTATTGAACTTTTAAAAAGCAATAGAGTCGTAGCGGCTGTTAAAGATTTGGACTCGCTCGAAGGAGCGATTAAAAGCCGTTGTCAGATCGTATTTATATTGCATGGAGATATCGTTAATATTCCCAGAATTGTTTCTAATCTAAAGGATGCCTGCAAACTTGTACTTGTTCATATTGATTTAATTGATGGCCTTTCATCAAGAGATGTCGCTGTAGATTATATCGCAAAGAATACTAGGGCAGATGGTATCATATCCACCAGACCGAATATTGTTAAATGCGCCAAAAGCTATGATCTGTTAACGGTTCAGAGGTTTTTTGTTCTTGACTCCCTTGCATTGAACAATATCGGCAAACAACTCTCAAATACAGTGGATGCAATAGAAATTTTACCGGGGGTCATACCAAAAATTATTAAAACACTTACCGCCTGTATTGGTAAGCCAATTATCGCAGGCGGTTTGATAAACGACAAAGAGGATATTATTAATGCGTTTAATGCAGGTGCATCGGCCATCTCTTCTTCAAATCAAAAGATATGGCTAATGGCACAGGGTAATATTCACTGATGTTCAATTGATTATTCTAAAAATATATGTTAAAATAAAATATAATATTGTTTCGGAGCATGAGAGCGAAACGAGTATAATTATGATATTATATTTGTTTTGCTTTTTTATTTTTCCTAACGTGATGGATTAATTAGAAAAGGAGATGTTTCTATGGCCAAATATGTATTAGCACTAGATCAGGGCACAACCAGTTCCCGCGCTATTCTTTTTGATCAGGAACAGAATATTGTTGAAGTTGCTCAAAAGGAATTCACACAGTTCTATCCCCAACAGGGCTGGGTGGAACACGACCCGATGGAAATCTATTCATCCCAGTATAGCGTCATGATGGAAGTCATAACAAAAAGCGGTATTGACATTAGGGATATTGCTGCTATCGGAATTGCAAACCAGCGTGAAACCACGATACTGTGGGATAAAAATACCGGGCGGCCAATCTATAACGCGATTGTATGGCAGTGCCGCAGAACCGCCCAAATAACTGATTCTCTTAAAGAACAAGGGCTATCAGGATACATCAGGGAAGCCACGGGGCTTGTAGCTGACGCATATTTTTCCGGAACGAAAATCAAGTGGATACTCGACCATGTAGAAGGCGCTCGGGAACGGGCAGCGCATGGCGAAATATTATTCGGCACCGTCGACAGCTGGCTTGTATGGAAACTGACGGACGGTGCGAAACACGTTACGGATTACACAAATGCTTCACGGACCATGATCTATAATATCAAGACTCTTGATTGGGATGAGAAGCTGCTTCAGGCGCTTAACATTCCGAGACCGCTGCTGCCTGAGGTGCGCAGCAGCAGCGAGGTTTACGGCTATGCGGTGGTGCAGGGTACCAAAATTCCCATATCGGGTATTGCGGGCGATCAGCAGGCCGCGTTGTTTGGGCAAACGTGCTTTGCGCGCGGTGAGGCTAAAAACACATATGGTACGGGATGCTTTCTGTTGATGAATACCGGGGATACTCCGGTGGTTAGTAAGAACGGGCTGCTGACTACGATCGCCATCGGCCTGAATGGTAAAGTGCAGTATGCACTTGAAGGCAGCGTGTTTGTGGGAGGGGCGGTGATCCAGTGGCTGCGGGACGAAATGCGCTTTATCGCGGAAAGCCGCGACGCGGAGTACTACGCGCAAAAAGTAGACGATACAGACGGAGTTTATTTAGTACCCGCGTTTACCGGCCTGGGCGCACCGTATTGGGATATGTACGCACGTGGCTGTATTGTTGGGATTACTCGCGGAACGCGACGCGAACACATTATCCGAGCGGCGCAGGAGTCGATTGCATACCAGAGTCTTGAGCTTGTCGAAGCGATGGAAAAAGACAGCGGTATTGCGCTAAGTGTACTGAACGTCGACGGAGGGGCAAGCCGTGATCAATTTCTGATGCAATTTCAGGCAGATATACTGAACAAACCCGTAAACCGTCCAAAGATTCGGGAAACGACCGCGCTGGGCGTCGCCTACCTTGCCGGCCTCGCAACGGGAGTATGGAAGGATACTGCGGAGATCAAAAAGCTATGGAGTTGCGACGCCTGCTTTACACCGGATATGGACAGTTCGAGGCGCGAAAAGCTGCTGAAAGGATGGCATAAAGCAGTATGTCGCAGTCTGAATTGGGAAGATCCAATGATCAAACAGTAAAATATATCTTGGGGCGGCTTACATCATTAAAGATGTGTAAGCCGCCCGCCTTAACCGTACGTCTTTCATTGGGTTTGCAGCGTGGTTAAAGGTAAACAACCCGGAAAATATGTTGACAAAACACAATTCTATATGTAAACTTATTGTGAAAATTTAATTTTTATTTCATGCATGAGTAATTGAGTAAAGTATGAAAAAGTTGTTCCGAGCGAACCGGCTTTTGTGCTTTACTCTTTTATTTTTAAGGAACAACTTAAATTATAAGATCTCCGGGTAAATACCCAAGACTGTTTCCACTCGTGATAAAGCCAAAAATACAGGGAAGGGCAAATGCACATAAAGAATTCAGTTTGAATGGGTATCCGTTTGCCAAATAAGATTTCAATATTATGGTTAAAGCCTTTCAAAATATTCTGATGGCAAGGTTTAAATCGCATGAAAAAGAGGCGGGAAACAAGAAGCAGCGATAAGCACAGACGAAATTAAATTTCCATAAGGAGCACTATATATTATTCCGGGAGGTGAGTTGTGATAAAAAGCAAAGGGAAACCGACTTAGTTTCAGGTACTGATCAATTGTATTGGAATGTTTAGGCTTCATGGTGCAAGCACATTCTGCTATGGGGAAAGCAGAATGGTAAGTCGTTCGGCTGATGGCCAAATTTGATCGAAGAAGCAAATAGAAAAGAGGAAAAAGGAAAATGAAGGCTAAGAAAGGTGTAATTATTGTTCTAATCATTGCGTTGGCTAGCTGTCTCATCAGTATGGTTGGCACCTCGCTAATGCAGGGCAACTGGGGAAAGACCGAGGTTTCAACGTATACCGGAACACTGTCTGATCTTGCAGGTATGATATCGAAAAATACTGAAGCGAATGGTAAAGTAGTTGATATTACATTTACTCAAGATGCAAATTACAATTTCAGCTTTATGGTGCTAAAACCCAACAACGCGACGGCTGAAAACCCCGCGCCTGCCATCATATGTTGTCATGGTGGTTCAAACTCTAGAGAGATGCAGATGAGTGGATATATAGAGCTGGCGCGGCGCGGATTCGTTGTTATCACGATAGACGCGTCTGGACATGGAAGATCCGATTATGCTATCGGAGCCCTGACCCATGACAGCTACGGAATGGAAGCGGCGGCCGAATATGCCATGAGCTTGGATTATGTGGACAATTCAAAAATCGGTGTGACAGGTCACAGCATGGGCAATTCTGCCTGTGTCAATACGATTTTGGCATTGAATACGGAAGGCTCAAACAACCATATCGCGGCATGGCTTGAAGGCTCGGGAACAAACGCGGCCTTTTCTATGACCAGTGATTCGGCGAAGGATCTCATCTGGGGCATTTCATGCGGTAAATACGACGAATTTGACACGGTTTACACCAGCGCCTATACGTTTATGACCTCTGATATTGCAAAGACGTTTATTAAAATCGATTATCCTGACTTCAGTGAAGACGCAGTCATTCAAGGCGACTGGTATACAGCGAAAGGAGATATTGGGCAGATTGACAAGGGAACTGCAATTGACGCAACTCAGGCAATAACGATTTATAATCCGTCGATTACTCACCCGATGTTTCATTTTTCAACCACAGGTTCGGCAATAACTATCGACTTCTTTTATAATGCATTTGGTGTGCCTAACGGAGCAAATTATATGGCTTCCACCAACCAAGTGTGGTGGATCATGGTTTGCTTTGAGCTTCTTGGCTTACTGGGCTTCTTTGCGCTGCTGTTCCCAGTCGCGACGCTACTTTTACAAACGCCATTGTTTGCGAAATTAAAGCGGACAGATAGGGTTCTGACAGAACTGCCCTCCATCAAGAGCTGGAAAGAATGGATGCCACTAACTGTGACGCTACTGGCTTTAGTAGCATTTGCATTCTTCACGTACTATAAATCCTATCCTTATGGGTCATCGTATGCGTTTGACAATACGATCTATGCCGCTGGCGGTGTGCCGAACGGAATCGCTTACTGGACGCTCATATGCGGCCTATTTGCTATTGCGATGATCTGTATCAACTACGGTCTGAGGAAGTTGCTGCATATCAAAGATCACGCGCCGCAGGGCAACCCCTTCGCACCCGCGGCTCTTGACAGTGTATCGCATTTCTTCAGAATATTGTTATATGTGTTTACTACTGTCGCAATTATGTATATTCCGGTCTATATCGCGTATTACGTATTTAATGCGGACTTCCGTATCTGCTCGTTTGTAGTCGCATTGCCGCAATACAAGGAACTGCCGCTGTTCTTGGTCAAATACCTGCCCCTCTGGGCTGTATTCTATGTGCCTAATGCTATTTTGAATGCAAATACGAGATTCAAAGAAATACCGGAATGGGTAACGACAGTGATCTGCTCGGTTGCAAATTCATTAGCCTTGATAGTCTTTCTCTTCATCCAGTATGGCATGCTATACTCGAAAGGCCATCTGTGGCAACCCAACGCAGGCATGGCCGGAATTGTAGCATTTGCGATTATTCCTTGTCTTGCTTTTGCGGCATTCAGCGCGAGGTTCATCTATAAGAAGACCGGAAGCGCATGGGCTGCAGGGCTGATGAATGCCTTGATCATGTGTCTTGTTGCGTGCACCCTTGCGCAGTGCGCAACCGACGTCATATTCCCGTTTTAATTGGACATTGGCTACTGTACGTTAATACATAATTACAACGCGCTAATATGCAAAGAGCCACTGTGCTGACATCAGCGCGGCGGCTCTTTGCAAATATTTCCGATTGAAACGGCTTTTTATGCTTTGCTTTCTATTTTTAGATTATGCTTCTCATAGCACTCCCAGAAAGGAGGAAAACATTTTGAACAACACATAAGAACGAAGTTTCTTATGTACAACTCCAAACTCAATTAATTTATTTAGGAGGAAATATGAAAAACAAAAAGACAATAATTTTTTTAGTGATCATCCTTGCTGTGATTTTAGTTAGTAGCTTCTTTGCTTCATTAATTCAAACGAATGGTTTTAGCGTAAAGACAACTGAACTAAAAAACGTGACCAATACGGGCGTCGTTTATGATGAGTCGGGAAACCCAACTGAGGTTGCTGTTAACGGGAAGGTTGTAAGCGGCATGCTTTTTGTGCCCTCCAATGCGTCAGCTTCCAACCCCACTCCAGGCATCTGCCTGTCGCACGGATATCTGAACAACTGGCAATTTCAGTTACAGAACGCTATTGAACTGTCCCGAAGGGGATTCGTGGTGCTGGTAATTGATCAGCAAGGGCACGGAGACAACAACAATACAGAAAACTGGCCTGCCGGAATGATGCCATGGACCGAAAACGGCGGTCTCTATTCAGGAGTTAAGTACCTATACAACTTGGACTGCGTGGATAAGTCCAAGATTGGTGTTTCAGCGCATTCCATGGGCGGAGAGGCCACCGATACGTCTTTGATCCAGGACAGCCAGAATTACCTTGACTTCTGCTCGACCAATCCCGGATTTACAACCGAGGGCAAAGGTCTCGGCATCATATCCGCCGCGCTGATGCAGGGGTTTGATCCCGTTGACGCCGTCACGCCTGGAGGATCAATCGACATGAGCCTTTGGGATGACGATGTTTCAGTCGGGCTGCTCAAGGCCAGCGACGATGAATTTTTCTACGTCAATACGTTTGCTGACGGCACGGCATCCCGGTGTCGCGACTATCTGCAGTCTGTTCATGCCGCAATATTTACGGATACAACCTATACCAAAGGCGATAACAGCTCTATTAACATCGTGGACGCAGGAATATACGTGGATGGCGTGCTGACGTCCGTCGCCGAAGGGGATGCAGCCGGAAGCCCCTTCCGGGCAATCTATCAGGACGAAAACGAGATCCACCCGCTCAATCACTTTTCAACTCAAGGCGCCGCAAATGTAGTAAACTTTTTCTATACGGCGTTCGGCACTCCGTCCGGAGCCAATTATATCGCGAGCAGCAATCAGGTATGGTGGCTGAAGGAAGCGCTTTCGACAATCGGTCTTATCGGCTTCTTCATGCTGTTGATACCGCTGTCCATGCTGCTGCTGCAAATCCCGTTTTTTGCTGATCTGAAAGCTAAGGCGGTAACCGCAATCAGCAAGAAAGAAAGCGCCGATATAGGCGGCATTATCTTGCACCCGCTCAAAAGCGTAAGGAAGCACATTACGTATTGGGCGGTTGGTATTGTCTGCGCGATCTTTGCAGGCGCCTCCTTCCTCAATCTCTATACTTTGGGAGGCGATTATTTCCCGCTTACTTCCTGGTTCCCGCAGGACACGACAAACCCGGTGCTCTTCTGGGCTGTCAGCGTAGGCTTATTCACATTGGCCGCGATCCTTGTCGCGTATATTATCAATTACATTATCAACAAAGTGAAGCATAAGAACGATTTTGAAGCTTACAATGAGAATCCTTTCATGAGCTGCGTAATACCAACGGGGCTTTCGGGCTTCCTGAAAACGCTCCTCCTTGCTGCACTTTCAGTTGGACTGATGTATGCGGTCGTATTTATCAACTGGGCAATCTTTAAAGTGGACTTCCGCTTCTGGTCGTTTGATGTCAAAACGTTCGACGTATTGAGACTGCTGCCCACGATGCTGCGTTACCTGCCGCTGTTTGGAATTTTCTACTGCATAAACGCATTTGCGAACAGTACCTACAGGGTCAAAAACCTGCCTGAATGGGCAACCATTGCCATCAATGCGTTCATGAACGTGATTGGCATAGTCGTGCTGATTTGGGTAAACTACGGCAAGCTTATGGCTACCGGATCCTCGCCCACGTTTATGCTGCCCCTGATTGCTATCTTCCCGCTGGTAGCGATCCTTCCGATCGTTACGATTCTGTCGAGGATTCTCTATAAGAGAACGGGGAACATCTGGTACGGCGCTTTTGTCAATACGATGCTTGTCACCATTATTACAGTTGCAAACACTGCTGCATCTATAGCGTACGTGGTTTCGTAAAGAATT
>Ga0183096_1001108_pt1 | contig 25515 bp, 22 predicted proteins | sample Biomet5_FD_127791 | JGI IMG/M metagenome (GOLD analysis project Ga0183096, IMG submission 127791) | Microbial communities from bioreactor (seeded with sewage sludge) at LBNL, California, USA - Biofuel metagenome 5 (version 2) (version 3) | ecosystem: Engineered > Bioreactor > Anaerobic >... | reverse complement strand
TCACTCATGGCTTTATTTGTAGCAGACCCGAGTGCTCCACTTGAGGAATCCACCTCTTCAATTGCCGGAACCAGCTTTTCAAAGAAGATGACGGCTCCTTCGGCACCAACAGGCAAATCTGACCGGGAGACCTTCTTGATTTCCGAGACGGCCTCTTTGATCCGCTGACAGGCAAGGGCTGAACTTCTCCAGCTAAAAGCCCTGGCCCGAAGCCGCTTACGAAACTCCCACTGATACTTGACCATACCGGTTCATTTGCGCAGGGTGCTGCGCTTTTGGTTTGGCTTAAAAACTGAAAAAGAATTTCGAGATTTTTCAGACCCTGGGTTCGCAACAAAAACGATAAAAAAACCAGTCAGATATAGGAGGTCTGTAAAGAAACGGGAGAAGAGCTCTCCTCCTTCCGTGTAATAGGTACTCAATTCAGCCAAGACACTGAGAGCATACTAAACACGAGTGGTGGGACGAAAAGCCCTTCAACTATCTTCACAAAGTATTGAGTTAATCCCGAGGAGTAAAGGTCACGATCTTCCCTTTATTGACAGGCTCATGCTTCTTTAAGGATTTAATAGTTACTTCAGGAACTCTCTGCATTCGCAATACGTCTTCCAACTCACCAGGAAGAATATGAACAGCACGAGCTATATCTTCCAAACTCAATCTATCTTTAACAAGTTCAACGGCCTGTCGAAGCAAAGACGGTTCCTCCAAAGAGAACTCTCCAGGCTCATTCAGGCGATATCCTTTTTTTGACAAATCCACCATTCCCCATCGATAATTTGAATCGCTGATTACATTCAAATCTCGCGAACGCCACAAGGCAGCCTGAAGAGAAACATGCCATTTACGCTTTATTTCCAGAAACATACCAAGATGCCATTTTCTAGGGGAATCAAGCAGGTAGCTCTCTGCAGGCATGAGGAATGAACTTGCGAACACATGTGCCTGTGGCTCTTTTACTGTCTCAACGAAAGACTCATCGTGCAAAAAAAGGTGTCCAAGTTCATGAGCCAAGTCAAATTGTATACGACTGGCACTAACAATATTGTTATAAGCAAGCATAATGCATGGCCTACTTCCAAACCATGTTGCGCAAGCTTCTAAGTCTTTATATTCTTGATCGAGAAGAATAATAAAAATTCCATTCTGCTCAAACAGTGCGAAAAGATTATGGATCGGTCGATTTTGCAAGCCCCACTCAGATCGCACATGGTTCGCTGCATCCGGAATCGGCATTCCATCTTTAAAAGTAGCTTGGACTGGGGTAACATTCTCAGACGTGAATTCTACTCCATACTCTTCTAAAAAACGAAAGATATCAACTACACGTTCAGCGTAGCGGCGACTCCGATACTTCATCATTTGTGTTACTGATGCGCGTGCACGAAAATGAAATTCTTCTACTGCTGGCGATGGAATGGTTTGCTCAACAGAAAAAAATGACATTGGAACTTCAAGCGCCTTTGAAATACTAATAAGCGTATCGATGTCGGGCTTAAGTCCAGATTCAAACTGTGTAATGGCAGCAGGGGACTTCCCAATCATCCCCGCAAGAGCTTTTTTTGTTAACCCCCTTAATTCGCGCGCGCAAGTAAGTCTCTCCGGCCTCAAAAATGCCATAACCAAAAACGCAGCCCCCTGCGCATTTACTCCTGCTTCACCCGCTCACCCAAACCAAACGGTTTCGGTGAAACAAATTTCCCAACCATCTGGTTTGAATTTTTCTGCGACCTTAACTAAATATATTGAATAATATCAATATATTATAAATTTATTCAGTAAAATCAATATAATTCCTGGGCCAACGGGCCAAATCGATGGGCAAAGAAGGGAAAATTGAGACGGGGCGGGGAGATGGAGCGGGAAGCACCAACGGTTAGCCAACACCGTTGGCGAACCCTACCCCCTGAATACCAAAAAATGGGCCGCTAGCATGGCTTGCTAACGGCCCAAATTCCTTGGAAATTTTGGTCGGGATGAGAGGATTTGAACCTCCGACCCCCTGAACCCCATGAACCGGGCACCTGATCGGTCTGTTGAAATTATTGACGAAAACTGGGAAAAGATAACAAATTCCAGACATACTCTGCCTGGTGACGAAGGCAAACGGTTCTCCAGATGTTATCCAGATTGCAGCGTTGGCCCCGAGGGAAATAGAGCGTATCTTACGCGAAGAGAAGGTTAGAGTTCTTGGCCTTACGAGGCCACTACTTCTCAAAGAATTAAACACCAACTATCTCTACAAAGAATCAACAAAACCTTGTTCCCTCAACTTCTGTTCATAACTTTGTCTCGTAAGTGGGCAATCAACAAGAAGTTTAAATTCACTAGTTGTCAACTTACATTGTTGAGCCATCTTCGAAACGAGACTATCCGATATGTCCTTGTAGCTGGACCCAAAGGATGTCTTGGTACGGACCGAACTTTTCAGGCCAGATTCAGTATAATATATAAAGAAGGAGTGATCGCCATCAACCTTCCTGAACCCTTTCTTTTCTAGCGCAGCTTCAACTATACGTCGCTTAAGAGGCATCTTGGACAACCTCGAACGCTTCTATCAATTCTTTCCGTAGAATCCGTGCTGAAGTTGTCAATGCTTCTTCAGGGACCTCAGCGAACTCAGACCATAGCATCGAAAGTTCAGCATAAAGTTGAGACTCTAAATCTGGGCGTGTTTCACCTCCAATATTTATACCAAACTGCCCTTCGGTCTCAAAAATTTGCCCTTCTACGTCGAACTTCACCGCGTAAGTCAAACAAGATTTTGGCTTCAACAGTCTATCGCCAACTTCAACTTGCTTTATTTCTATGGGACTATCATCAACTTCAAGTATCTCATCTACATCAGAAATTGACGAGGGGATATCATCTTCTCCGTAAATGATATTCCCATGAACCTGTATTATATCTCGCGGATGATTCAGTAGAACTGGCTCAAAATCTTCGCTATAATTAGCCTCTAAACCACGCCCTGAAATAAGAAGTTTTAACTTCAGCCGTCGTTCTTGAAACTTCATCTCAACTAATTCACCAGCGACATAGCCCAAGCTACTGGACATCTCAGGCTCTGGAGAGGCGCGCAACTGAGCGATCTTTTCAACTGCACTTTTCCCATCCAATATTTTTTCCCGCTTATAATTTTCAATACTTATGCATACGCCACTATTTTTAGCTGGCTGCATAGCCCCAAACGCAGAAATAATGCTACTCCTATAATATCTATCAGGGATATCGCGAACTATCCCTTCAACATCACCCTTGCCAATCGACTCGGCGACACTTTTGACTTTAGCCGCCAATGGTTCTAGACCATACGCATCAACAAGTAAGTCAGTTGTATCACCTAGTACCACCGGCAATGCATACCCACCTTCAGCCGGCACTTGACAAACGAGGGCGTATCTTTTCTCAATTTCACGAGTAATTCTTGCACGTTGCCGAACTTCCTGGCCCCTTTCAGCCATAGCCAGCAAATAGATGGCTCGCTGGAAATTTTGAAGAGCCTGAACAAGTGCTGTCGCAGGCAACGTATGCCCACGTGTAAGAGCCCCTTCGAAATGAAGGCAAAAAAACCGATCACCCCAATTATCCATGACACCTTACCTAATTAGTGCAGCTGTCCACCCTCAGGAGCCGAGCCCAGCCTCTATTCCTCTTGCCTTTATTACGCCATGTCGTCAACCGAAAAGAGGAAGACGCATATATTCTTAGCTAGTTAAAGAATACCTCGCCCCTCGTCGCTCCCCGGTCTGCACGACCAGCCTGCTTTCTTTCAGCTCCCGTATGGCCATATTCCACTCGTAGACCGAAAGGCCGAGGGCTTCGGTAAGCTGGGCACGTGAGTATTCCTGACCGGGCTGCATCTGGCCCAAGATCGCCCCTGGGATGTCGCCATTTGCCGCACGGGGCCTTCCAACCTGCTGCGTAGGTTGCTCGATGAGACTGCCCTGAACCGTCGCCTTTGGTGTCTCGTCAGCTACAGGTCGTGGCGCAATGGGCTTGAACGGCTGTTCGCTATGCGTAGCCGCCACCCGCGTCGGGGACGGCGCTGGACGGCTCAGGCGGCTGACGGGAAGGCACGTGACGCCCAAGGCATCGCAAAGCGTCGCTTCGAGGAGTTGGGATTGATTGGTCTGGTTGGTGGCGAGGTGAACTTCCAACTGGTCACAGAGGGTCATCAGTTCGTCAACTTTGGCGACGATACGATATTGTTCTGTGAGAGGTGGCAACGAGATAGGTATCAAAGAAATTTGACCTTGGTTTATAGAGGCTTGACCAACAGCTTGCTTTGCAATTTCTAATATCCAAGACTTTACATAGCTAGAAAGAAATACCAAGTTACAATAATCTGCCACACCAGATTGCTCAACCAGTCTTACTCTTATATTCATGGCTTCAAAAATCAATAATTCAGGCATATCCTTCACCACAGCAGCCTTACCGACAAGCTCTCGACTATTAACCCTGTTAACTAAAAAATCACCTTCCTCAAGTTTATAGGTTTCGAGTTCTGCCTGAGTCAGCACCACACGGCTCATATTATTATAAGACAACTTACCATTACTGATATTGTACATGCGCACACAGGCTACACCGGAATCTGAATAGAACTTTGACGGCTTATACAACCCATTCGTCATGGAAATAACGAGATTGCCAAAAGTAGTCCAAACCCAACCGTTCGGAGGACTGAACAGACATGCTTCAGGCGGAATAACCAGTGTGTTGGACTGATACTTTTTTACAACTCCATCTCGAACTAATGTTTTATATCTATTAGAAAATTTTCTCAGCAATTCCGACGCCGGCTCATCATTCGGGTCTTGCGGCACCAATTTCCCACGCACCGCCAAGTTGAGAATGGTCTGCCGAAGTTCCTTTACATGCTCGGGACGGGTCGCAAGACGTGGCAAGTGATGAAGGTGAAAGCGCACGTGATCCCGAAATTCCTCGCTGTTGCCGACGTCCTCGGATTGCCCGATGCGCTTGACGGAGGCAGACACAAGCCGATTCCGCCGGCTTTCCCGCTTTGCCTGAGAGGCTTCCAGTCGGTCACATAGGGCCATGAGTTCGTCGACTTTAGCGACGATGCGATGCTGTTCCGCAAGAGGAGGAAGAGGGAGAACTTGATTTATCGCCATCTGTGCGGTGAGTTCAACTTGGTTTGTCGATCCCGAGGCAAGTTCTTCAATATTCCCATAAACATGATCTGACATAAGCCATAGGCGGACATACTCAGGACTTACCAGCAAGCAACGAACAATCGTCACATGACTGTCGCATACAAGTCTATCATAATCTAAAGCAAACCTAACTATTCTGCCAATTGTACCAGTTCCAGTTGAATTCCAAAGGAGATCATCCTGCCGCAAAAATCTACTTTCGTCATACTCAGAAAGCGATTCTTTTGTAATATACCGCGCCAAGCCTAAATTTAGCCCACTCCATTGAACACATTTTTGCGAAATAACTAAAGGGCCTTCTTCATTGGAGTATTTTGGAGACTTACCCCGCTGAATATACTGAGCAATATCGTTAAGACGCGTCCACAACCAACTACTTGGCAGGCTAAATTCAACTTCATCATCTTCAACAAGTGGAACTTTCTTTGTACTTTTTATGACACCTTGCTTTTCAAACCTGGCTTTTTTTTCCTGAATAGCCTTCAACAACTCCGAAGCTGATTCATCATTCAGGTCTTGTTCAACCAACTTCCCACGAACAGCGAGATCAAGAATGAACTTCCGCAGCCTGGAAACCGCATCAGGAGCTTCGGCGATTTTGTCAAAATATTCGAGAAGACGGGCGGCATTCATCGAAGCAACGCCTCCGCCAGGATACCTTTTAGCTGGTCCCGAAGTTGGGCGGTTTCCTGTTCGGACTGCTCCAACTTGGCAAGCAGTTCTTCGGGGTCGCCAAGGTCGTCTTCTGCGGTATGGGGATTTTTGAAATCGAGGTTGTAGCCACGGGCCTTGACCTCATCGATTGAGACCTTCCAGGCGACCTCGTTTTCCTCGCGGTTGTCCCACCAGCCCCGGCATCCTTGGAGATGCTCGAACCGAATCGGCCGGGTCATCGAGTAGGCTTTCTGACCCTCGGGAACACGGTGCTCGTAGAACCAGATTTCCTTGGTCGGCTCGCCCTTGACGAAGAAGAGCAGGTTAGTGCCGATGTTGGCGTATGGCTTGAACACGCTGTTCGGCAACCGCACGATCGTATGGAGGTTGCACTCACCCAGGAGATGCTCCTTGAGCCGCGCCTTGACGCCCTCGCCGAAAAGGGTGCCGTCAGGGAGAACTACGGCAGCCCGGCCACTTGGCTTAAGCAGTCGGATGATCAAGGCCAAAAACAAGTCGGCCGTCTCCTTGGTCTGAAAATGCTTCGGGAAGTTCGACTCGATGCCGTCTTCCTCGCGTCCGCCAAAAGGAGGGTTGGTGACGACGATATCCACCCGGTCACTAGCGCTGTAGCTGATGTAGGGCCGGGCCAGGGTGTTGTCTTGGCGTACGAAGCTCGGGTCCTCGATACCGTGCAGGAGCATGTTGGTCACGCAGAGCATGTGGGGAAGCTGCTTTTTCTCCACGGCACGCAGGGACCTTTGCATGCGCTGCTCATCCTCAACCCGTTTCACATACTGGTCGCGCATATGCCGAATGGCGCAGGTGAGGAAACCGCCTGTGCCGCAGGCCGGATCAAGCAGCAGTTCGCCGGGTTTGGGGTCGATCCGGTCCACCATGAAGGCGGTAACGGCACGGGGAGTATAGTACTCACCGGCATTCCCAGCACTCTGGAGGTCGTTTAGAATCTGCTCGTAGATGTCGCCGAAGTGCTTCCGCTCAGCCAGATCGTTGAAATCGACCTGATTGATCTTGTTGATGACCTGCCGCATGAGCTGGCCAGACTTCATGTAATTGTAGGCATCTTCGAAGACTTCGCGAACTACTCGGCGTCGATCACCAGAACCCCCGGCAACCTGAAGTTCCTTGAAGGCTGGGAAAAGTTCACCGTTGACGAAGTTGAGCAATGCATCGCCGGTAATCCCCTCGGGATCGGCGGCCCAGTTGCGCCACTGAAACTTCTCAGGGATCGGAGACTTGTAATCCTCCTTGAGGAGTTCAAGTTCCTGGTCCTGATCATCGAGAATTTTCAGAAAGAACATCCAGCAGAGCTGGGAAATTCGCTGGGCATCACCATCAACGCCAACATCCTGGCGCATGATGTCCTGGATGGACTTGACTACGTTGCGGACGGACATTCGCTAAGCGACCTCGTGATACAATTCGGCTTGAAGCTCGTGGACAGCTTGCTCGAAGGCGACACGTGACCCGAACTGTTTGATAAGTTGCATCGGAGTGCCCATGGCGTCGAAGGGTGCAATCTTGAGCAAACTGGGATCGTCCAGGGCAAGAACGCCGGCATCCTGATATTTTTCGAGGAGAGCTTCAAGCACGGCCCTGGCCTGGGGGCCATATTTCGTGAACACATCCCGCTTGCGGACGTTTTCCGCGCGCTCCCTCCTTGTCAGTGGAGGCTGATCGAAGGCGACGTGACAGATGAGGTCGAAGGGGTCCAGGTCTTTGTTGACTTCCTCAACCAACGGTTCCAGGGGCAACCCCTCGTTGGCAAGCTCCTCAAGAAGGGCCTGTTTGCGCTCGACCGTGTTCCATCGTTGCAGAAAGTTCTCAAGGCTGACGAAGTGCTTTTTCAGGGCCTTCTTTGTGAAATCACGCAAGCTCTCGGTGATGAGCCTCCCCTGCTCGTCGAGGTATTCGACCCGTTCGGCTACGATGGCGACGGCAACGTTATCCACGTAGATTTTTCGAGGGTTCTCTCCGCCGGGGGGGATATCGATACCCGGCGGATCGGGATCGACCAGCACGTCCTCGTCATCGCCCGGTTCCGGTGGCAGTGGTGCTTCGCCATCATCCGGCGGCGGCACTTCAATCGGTGGATCAATGGGGTCATCCTCGCCGGGCTCGTAGATTTGGACGGGAGCGCCATCAAAGTCGGGATCGGCGAAAAGGTGGGTAGCGCCCCTGAAGTCGATGATGGTGAAATAGTATTTCTTGGTGTCTTCGTGGATACGGGTGCCGCGGCCGACGATCTGCTTGAACTCGGTCATGGACTGAATTTCCCGTTCGAGCACGATGAGCCGGCAGGTCTGGGCATCTACCCCAGTCGAGAGGAGGCGAGAAGTCGTCACAAGGACGGGATACTTGGATTCGGGGTCGATGAAGTTCCCGATCTGGGCGCAACCGTCCGTATCCCCGCCAGTTATCCGCATTACATACTTTGAATTTTCGTCGCAGAGGTCTTTGTTTTCGTTGACAAGTGCCTGCCGCATCCTGGCCGCGTGCTCTTGATCTAAACAGAAGATGATCGTCTTTTGGAACCTATCTCCACTTTCACGGAGAAAATCTGTTACTTTCTTGGCGATGAGCCGCGTTCGATCGTCGAGGACAATGTTACGATCAAAGTCTTTCTGATTATAGACACGGTCTTCAACTTCATTTCCGAATCGATCAAGCTTTCCCTTTTCAGGACGATATCCTTGAACGTCCCGGTCAATATGAACTTTTACGACCTTATATGGCGCAAGAAAACCGTCCTTAATACCTTCCTTGAGCGAATAACTGTACACAGGCTCGCCGAAGTACTCGATATTCGAGATGTACCTGGTTTCCTTCGGTGTGGCGGTAAGGCCAATCTGGGTGGCAGAGGAGAAATGGTCCAAAATCTCGCGCCATGCGGAATCCTCGGCCGCACTGCCCCGGTGACACTCGTCAATGACAATGAGATCGAAGAACCCGGGTGAAAACTCCTTGTAGATTTTCTGACGATCCTCGGGCCCGGTGATGGCCTGATAGAGCCCCAGGTAAACCTCATACGCGGTGTCGATCCGGCGTTTCTTATCGATGGCCGTGGTCAGTTCGGTTTCAGTGCCGTCGGCGCGTTCGATCGTCTTGTTTCCCGTGCTCAATTTGGCCATCTTCGAACCGAAGGGGCGGAAATCGTTAACCATGGTCTGATCGATGAGCACGTTCCGGTCAGCCAAAAACAGAATGCGCTTCTTGCAACCGGCCTTCCACAACCTCCAGATGATCTGGAAGGCAGTGTAGGTTTTGCCAGTACCGGTCGCCATGACCAAGAGGATGCGGTTTTGCCCTTTGGCGATGGCTTCGACGGCGGCGTTGACGGCATTGACCTGATAGTACCTCGGGGTCTTACCGCTTCCGTCATCAAAATAATCCTGAAGAACGATTTTCTCGGCCTCAGGAGTGAATCCCTTCCAACGGCAGTAGGTACCCCAAAGCACAGTAGGGGCAGGGAAGGCATCTAGGCCCAGGTTCACTTCTTTTTCTGGTAGCAGGCCGGTCTTGTCATAAAAGACGAATCCATCGCCGTTGGAGGAAAAGACGAACGGAATGCCGAGGGTCTCGGCATATTCGAGGGCTTGCTGCATTCCGTCGCCGACACAGTGATTGTTATCCTTGGCTTCGATGATAGCGATGGGGATGTTCGGCTTGTAATAAAGGATGTAGTCAGCGCGTTTTCCTTTTCCTCTCGAGACAAGTTTCCCTCGGACGATGATACGCCCTTTTGTAAAACTTACCTCCTCGCGAACTTGTAACATCTTGTCCCAACCGGCTTTAGATAAAGCTGGAGTAATGAACTTGGTGCAGATGTCACGTTCACTGAGGGATTTTTTATTCATGCAGAAGTTCGCCTTTACGCATTTGAATTTGAAAGAATACGACAATATCTGCGAGAGGGCTAATCTTTCATGCTGCCAAGGAACTTGATGCCCGTGAAACTTGCATCCGGGCGTCAGGGAAGGAAGTTCACATCCACGAAGTGGTATCAACTATCCATTTTTTTTGATCATTCGCAAGTAAAACCGTAACGAACCAAAATCGAAGAAAATGGAGGCAGGCTGTGCGGCCCAGGGAAACCACTGTTTTTCCAGTGATATAAGCGTGTTCCCTCCACCCAATCCCCTGGGCAGTCCCAGGGGCACGTCCTCCTGGCCCCTCCTGAAGTTTTCCATGAGGGCGGCCCCCTTCCTGTACCCCGAACCCAAAATCACAGGAGAACCCCGGTCCGGCCCAATGCCAGTTTTTGCCGGCGGCAACTCTCCGAGATCCATGTCTGAGCAGTAGTGGTACCGACCGTAAGCGGGGCATCACACCATGCCGAGAACGATGCTATCAATCTGGCTATTGACGCCATCAAGGTCCACAACCTCTTCGAGCTCGTGTAAAAAGTTGGCCTTCATGCGAACTTCTTGCCATCTTCCCCCAGTTTCTTTTCTCCAGAAGCATCGGAATCTTATTGACTTGGGGAAAGCTTCACCCTGCTCCTCAGGGATCACCTTGAACATATTCGATACAAAGATGACTTCACCACCTGAAAGCGATACTGTTTCAAGCAGTCCAAAGTATTCTTTCTGCCTAATAGATCTTTTTTGAAAGACCTTCTGACCATAATGGCGGAACTTCTGTTCTCCAGAAATTTTGGCATAGTCTTTCATCTTTACACCTACTAGGAGCTGAAGCGACGATATAATCTCTTGGAACCTGTCCATTTTGACCTCAAGACATAATTTTAGTTGGTGTTCCTGGTGGGCACTGGTTGTCGTAGCCCAGCAGACCTGTCCCAAGCCATTGCAGCAGTGGACTGCCCCAGGGGCACGCCCTCCTGCCCCCTCCTGAAGTTTTCCATGAGGACGGCCCCCTTCCTGTACCCCGAACCCAAAATCGCAGGAGAATCCCGGTCCGGCCCAATGCCCGATTTTTTCGGACCCCGTGACCGGCCCCTTGGCCCCGGCTATCTTCCGTTGGAATCAATCCCCAATAATTTAGGCCAAGGAGCTAGGAAATGGGCGATTGGCCGATCATCTTCCAGTACACACGCGCCCAGGCTATCGAGGACGGCGTCCTGATCGATGTCACTGCGCAGGCTGCGGAACTTGGGTTTAGGGTGCATACGGTAGTCACGGATAGCCTCTACCATGGTTATGTTGTCCCGCCTGACGGATTGGAGGGCGAAGGCCAATCTGTTTCTGGGCGTCTCCAGGACCTCCTCTTCCAAACGCTCATCGCGGCAAGCAGGCAACGAGGCGTCGACCGCGTCGAGTATGAGGTCTTATTCCTCATGGCCCCCGGCCGATGGGACACGGTCCGTGTCATTGCCCACATCGGTCCAGGAGATCAGGCCGAACCGGTTATGACGATCATGCTGCCGGGTGACGAGTAAACAGGCCAAAGCCAAGCCTGCACCAGGGGCAGGATGGGTCGCGCCAAAGAGAACGCGACGTGAGACGGCGTCAGCGTGGCAGCAGACGGGAAGTAAAAAATCCCCAGGGCCACACCGAGGGCCCTGGGGAAGCAGTTTCCGAACTAGATCTAGATGGTGGGAGACAAGGCAGTCACCCGCGTTACCTTGAAGCCATCACCATCAGGGGTGCAGGTCAGTTCGTCACCAGGACTGAACTGGCTCTCTGGAGGCAAGGAATCATTGAGTTTTTCGAAGAAACTCCTAGGAATCGTGCACATTCCGCGCGGGTCGATACGGCAAGTGCTATCAGAAGGGGTCTTCGCGGGGGTGCGACTGATTGAAAACCCTTTCCCCATCAAACAGGACTCGTTGATGATACGATCAACGAGATGCTGGGCGACGTTCAGCACATCGGCCACATGAGCGACAGGGACTACCTTGTCAGGAAAGTCCCCGGCATTGGCCATGCCAGCCAATCGATTCCCATACGCCGTAAATTCCTCGTCTGTCAGGGTGCGTTTTTTGCGCCCCATGGCCTTTGCTTTCTGCGGCGCCAGGGCAGTCGTTGCCGGTTCAGAACCCAAAGTAGCCTGCAGGTCCGCAGGAGTGGCTTCCTGAGCGGGAATAGCATGTTGGTCGGCCATTTCTTTTCCTCCATGGCGAGAAAACAGATGCGGTTGAGGCGAAGAGGTCGGCACTCCAGGCCAATTCACGGAGAACCGCTCGTCGCCGGGCTGAATAGGTGGCCCGTACGCAATGTTGTAATATGGAGGAACAAATCTTGGTGGGTAGGACCCTGCCGGGTCCGTTCCAAGTTAAATAGTCACCCCACCTTCGCTGGTCAAGGCTGACTTGGTCGATTTTTGCCTGCCAAAATGGGGCGGTCGTGTGGTCCAGAATCACCACCACCTAGCAGAACCCTGGATTTTTGAGCATTGCAACCTGAAAATAAGGGGATAAGTGGGAAATAGACCATGTTGCGGCATGTTGCGGCCATATGCTATTTCTTTGCAAGAGTATTCTGTACGATTGGCCAAAAAGCCCAATAATAAGAGAAAGGTACCGAGAGGAATGTTTTGATGAAAGAAGGAGCTCTGATCCCCCCAAATCGGCGGGCCCCGCGATCCCTGGTTGAGACCGTTGGTGATAAACTCCCGAAATTTAATTCCATTTCCGAGATAAGTAATTACCAAACCACAAATCCATTTTTCCAGAACCCCACCTTCAATTGCTTATTATCGGTAGATTATTTACGTTTTACAATACCTTTTCAATTGGTAAATTATCAAGAAATTGTTAAGTTCTTGAAATCCGTTAAAGTACCATTGTATGCTTTAAAAAATAACAGAGGCCAGATTAACTACACATTCAATGGAGAGAGTTATAAAATATATTTCCACTTAATTTTTGACAAAAATCTTGGGAATTTTGTTTGCTGTATATTAAGAATAAGCCAGCCAACAAGGGAGCTGATTGAACATATCCACCTGTTGTTGAAGTCTAAATATTTGATTAGCATTGTCGAGTATTCTGTAGATATGTATTCTGACAATTTATCAGAGCTTTATACACTTGTAAAATATTCGATGATGTTAAGATGGGCAGTTGGAAATCCTGGTACCTACTTAACAACTTGCTATGCCAACAATATCAGGAAGTCACGAGTAACAGGCGCAAAATGCTATTTAAAGGAAATTGATGATAGAGTTTGTGTCCGTGTTGAGTCAACGTTAAAAAGAAAATTTTTTAAAGACAATAGCATCAACACCGTATACGATTTATTTAAATTGGAACCATATGACATATTTAAAAGACTTACATTTAGAAATGTCAAAGAAAAAACGATTGGTAACAAAATAAAAAGGGTAAGCCAAAAAGAGTTTGCCAAAACTATTTCAGGAATAGACTTGGCTGATATTGCTTCTGCATTTTACCATGCCTCAATATTCACTGAACTGAACAAAAGTATCGTATTATTTGCAAGAGACATTAAAAGCCTTTTAGGAAAAGGTGTATATTTAGAAAAAAACAATTTTGAATCTTTATTTTTTCAAAAAATATCTGATAAAAGTTTTTTCTAGTTTATACGTATGTACTACAACCATCAATCAACCAGTCGTTCTACTATAAATCAATTCCTGTCCCCCCTGGTCTTTTTGAAAAAAAGACCTTACCAGGGTGTCCTTAAACAGCTGGACAGGCGCTCCTTCACCCTTTACCCTTCACCTTGCCCATTTTTTTGACACGCTACATGATAATAAATTTCGAATTTTATTTTATATGGCTCAGAGTTAAAGCATCTTGTTTTGCGCTTGTTATATTTATGAACATTATTGCAATTCCTTTTCTGGGATATTGCTTTAAATTAAGTTAGTAGAAATTTTAACTACAAATTGACAACAGGGATTGCTGACAACAATCAAGAATTTCAGATAGAAATTACCATTAATATCATTACAGAAGAAGATTAGAATTGTAATTGCATAGTAACAACGAAACTTCTTGATGATTAGCTTGAAAAATAAATTCAGTTTTCAAGTTCAAAAATATCAACAACTCTTGAAACGCGTAGTGAAATTGCCATGGGTGCCTTGCATTAAGTTGCCGGTCAAGCTTTCTTGTGAAAGCACATATTTCAGCAATATACTATTATCAAAAAATACAATCTACTCAAATCTTGCCTAGTCTTGTCGACTCCATCGAACAAGACTATTTGAGAGATATCTAACCAATATGAAGTAATTCAGTTGGAAAAGGGATTGAGATCTAAGATTGGCCCGCATTCATAAATCTGATGAAGAAACCAAGGTGGCGTACATGACGAACGAAGTTCATGGCAAACTGAAGTTTATTGGATAACAAATTCAAGAAGTATAATAGACTATACTTCTTGGTCATGTACAAGCGATTAGGTGCGGGACGATTTTAATAGACCTGACTTGAGACCAAGGGAAGTCCTTATTGATTGCAATGTATTGCAAAAAACTTTGGAGAAGTTACTCTCAATGAGGATGGCCGCGTATCCGTAAGGGATACAGTAAGAGATGTCGGAGTTTGATGACATTATTTGAACTTGAATACAATTTATATGGTTTCAGACTGATCAAAGTTGCCTAGTTCTGGCCTATAAGATTATGATCACTTCTCAAGTAATGATATACAAACAATCATCTCTTGCTTCAGCCGAATACGGGAAAACCGTCTGTTCGGTTGTAATAGGAAGCTTGATCCGGCGACGAATCACTCGATCCTAAACACGCCGGCTTCCTTGAAAGATCAATTCTTTCAGGGAGGCCGGTGGGCTACGCGTAGCTATTCCGTGGACCAGGCCTTCGGGCTTGGTTCATTTTTTTTGTAATATATTGATATAACATATTATTTCTAGAAATCGGAAGCTATGAACACCAATGCCTCTTCCGCTCAAGCGCCATATCTCCCGCCTCCTGGGATTTTCGGGGTCGGCTGACCTGTTCCCCCCAGCCTTGGGCAAAAACCCCGGAAATGAGCGCTTAGGGCCAATTCCCATTTTTCTAAAAGGAGAAGTGGGACATTGGTTGTCATTCAGTTGTCCTGACAATTAATGAAAGTCAAAGTTGAATATTTTAGAGGTAAATAAAGAAATATAAATAGAAACAATCAAAGGAGCTTGTATGGGCAAGAAGAATAGCACTTCTATCGATGAACTTGCTGAAGGTTCTGAAAAGAAAAGAATCGAAACGAAGTACAACCCGTCACTTCTGCGCGATTGCATTTTCAACGGACTGGATGCCACATCTATCATGGAAAAGATGGAGATAAAGCACCGCCAAACTTTGAAGCAATATGTTCTAAAGCTCATGAGCGACGACAGAACTTTTTACGAAGTCAAGGGCCTCTACCTCAAGAACTCAAGACGGCCAAAGGTCAACGGAAAGCTCGAACTTAAGATTTATCTCAAGAGCATTGATCTTCAAGGGCTGGAAGTAAAGGATGGTGATGAATTTTCCGTCTTAGTCGAAAATAATTCGATCGTTTTAAACAAAATATAATCACAAACCTCTATCATAGTCATGTCGAAAGATGTGACTATTTTTGTTGTCAAAACGCGAAACTTTCTTTCTATTTTTCAATTTTCATAGAGAAATACTACCTATAGTGAATGTACGTTTTTGGATAGAAACGTACATAGACCCTTACCCTAATGTGTTTAGGAATGAATTTAAACATTTACAAGTCCTATGGGAGGACAGAGCTTGCAATCCGCCGATTTGAAAGACCGATTTAGGGCTTGGAAAACGGAAATCGAGCATAGGAGGATGTTATGAAGGTTGAACCAATAACTGACTTGAAAAGCATCAAAAGCATAAAGAAAATACTTTCTGACAATCACCGCGACAAATTGCTTTTTGTCATGGGGATTAATTCTGGGCTTCGAGTTCAAGACCTACTTGCTCTTAAAGTAGCGGACGTTCTTGACGTTAAAATAGGAGATCGTGTTGTATTGCGCGAAAAGAAGACAGGCAAAGAAAATGTATTCATCTTGAACAAGGAGATCAAGATCGCGCTTGATGAATATCTCAACAATACAGAAGTTAAGGAAGAGCACTTCCTTTTCAAAAGCCGTAAAGGCCGCAACTATCCGCTAACCACCTACGCGGTGACGAAGTACGTCAAACGCTGGACTGAAGCTATTAACCTTAAGGGTAATTATGGTGCGCATACTTTGCGTAAGACCTGGACTTATCATCAAAGGAAGACCTTCGGAGTCTCGTGGGAAGTTCTTGCCAAGCACTTGAACCATTCCAACCCATCTATCACAAGAAGGTATCTTGGCATTCAAGAAGAGGAGGTAGAAAAGATCTTACTGCATACGATCTGATGCCGTAGCGATAACTCACTCCATTTTCTCTTGTATTGCAAAAATTTAATGTTCAGGAGCCTCAATTAAGCCGTTGTATAATGCCTGGGTAAAACCTTGGTAAAGGAGCCTTATTGCCCTATATAAGACGTAGTATGCACAAGTTTCTGCTCATCTGTGGAGACCTGTTGCTTTATGCCGATTTTTTGGCCTAAGACTGCGTCTGATACTGCGCGCACCGGTGAGGCTACCCGACATGCAAGAGAGCAAAGGCCCATTTATGAACTGCAAAGAAGCCGCTGACTTTTGTGGCTACTCCCATTCCTACTTTGAGAAGATGGTAAACCGTTACAAGCTCAAGAGGTATGGGCCGAGTCACAACAGGTTTGCGCGTGCTGATCTGGAAGCTTTCATGGCCAACCCGGAACTATACGCCACCGGCGTTGCCAGACGAACCCGAAAGCCCATCGTCTTGGAGGTTTAGATGTCCGTCCACAAAAGGGGTAACAACGGCACCTACTACGTGTCCTACCGGGATGAGAAAGGTGCACAGCACACAAAAACCTTCGGCAAAGGCCGTGAAGGTAAGCGTGATGCCCTGAAATTCGATGAGGAGATCAAGGCCCGCAAACTTGTCGAGGCTCCAGTGCCGCGCTTTGCCCTCGGCGAAAAAGTCTACCTGGACCAACTGGCGCAGATCTACATTGACGCCAAAAAGTCAGAGGGCAATTCGGTCCGGTGTCTCAAGGAAATTGCCGCCCTGCTGAAGGAGCACTTCCTCCCGGTGTTCGCCCAGCGGCCCGTCGATGAGATTCGCTTCGAGGAAATCGTCGAGATCATCGGCAAGGTCTATGCCGACCGGAGCCAGACGACACGATCGCGCTACCTGTCCTACCTCAAGATGGTCTTCCAATACGGGGTGGACTACGAGCTTACCACCAGGAACCCTCTTAAACGATGGAAGAAACCGAAGGAACGCCCCAGGGATACGAAACTGACCTACCCGGACCTCATGAAAATCCAGGGTGCTGCCAGTCCCCATCTCGCCTGGGCCATTGAGGTGGCCTGGAATCTTGGGGTCCGTACCGGGGAGTCCGAACTCCTCGCCTTGACCTGGAACGACATCGATTGGGAGGACAGCAGCATCAAGGTCTACGCCACCAAGACGAAGACCACCCGCATAATTCCGATCGCGCCGAATTTTCTCGAGCGGCTCAAGGCCATGCGGGAGAAGGCGCGGACGGGATACATCATCGAATACCAGGGTAGGCCGATGCGGAAGTTTCGTCGGTCACTCAAGTCAGCCGTTGAACGCGCTGGCATCTCCTACCCGGTGGTCATGTACGACATCAGGCACCTGTTTGCCACGGTTCTCCTGCGGGAGGGCGGTGACGTTGCAGCCGTGAGCAAGCTCATGGGCCACTCCACCGTGAAGATGACCGTGGATCAGTACTACCACCTTCTTGGGGATGAAAAACGGCGGACCATCGCCAAGTTGCCGAGTTTGGCCACGCCAACGGAAGCTTCGAAACCGATGGACGCATCCACAAACCAACCAAAGTTGGCGCAAGGCTAATGAACGATGACGGAACAAGGTCCTGGATCTTGGAAACTTCCCAACACAACCTTCAACCATCCATAACGGAGAAGAACTTATGTATACTTTCTGGGTATTTTCACACATCGACAATGACTGCGTCAAACACTACCGGCAGTTTCAAAGCCCGATTGGTCCGTACTACCACTCGGCGCGTCAGGAAGTTGGCCCGGGACATCCATGTTTAAAGAGCAAGATTACTGGCAAGCTCTTTCGCACTCAGGAGCATGACGACCTCACTATCTCCCATATCCTGGTCCGGGAAATCGAGGGCGTCGACTTCCAGGGTCTCACTGAAAAAAGAGTCGCCAAGTTCATCACCGCGCTGACGAACTATGCAGGCACCGAGAAGACCATGACCTTTCGCTCAAGATATGCCTTCAACAAGTTCATCAAGGAACATGCCTAATCTATCGATGAGGACAACTTAGACACATTGATCGCCAATTAGACACGAGGAGGGCCGAAAGGCCCTCCATTTTTTTTGCCTGCAGACTACCTGAAGGGCGGAGCGAGCTTATGCCTTCGAAACTCGAAAACCTGCTCCAGTCTTTCCATGACGACATGCTTGTGGTGGACGGCAACGCCGAGGATGCGTAGGGCATGGCGTAGTGGACGATATCGATCATCTCGACGCCCTCGTTCACCTCTCGAAAATGGTGCTGCTGGTGCCAGAACCGATACGGACCGAAACGCTGCTCGTCCACGAAGTAGTTTGGCGCGACGACATGCGTGATCTCCGTCACCCAGCTCATGGGTAAGCCGGCCAGGGCCTTAATCCGGTACTCGATGATGAGGCCGGGATACATGCACGGCGGCACTTCCGAGCGGATGTCGAAGCAGAGCCAGTCGGGGGTGATCGCGCCCAGGTTTCGCGGATCGCAGAAGAAGGTCCACGCTTCGGCAAGCGCTATCGGCAGCACCTGGACTTGTTTGATCTGAAAGAGTTGCACCACCGCCTCCTTGATTTTAAATTTTCTGCCCGGCGGCGAAGCCCCTGGCCTGCCGGGCCGCCGGCTTTATCGCCTGACATAGGGCAGTTTGGGGCCGTTGCACCCGACACATGCAGCACGAGGAGCCAGTTACCAGCCGCTTGTCGCGAGGACGAAGACGTACCCTGCAACAAAAGCTATGCATAATCGGGAAAATAACTGGGGCTACTTGCATCAGAGCCGCTGGCCGCGTATAGAAAAACAAAAAGTCCTTCACGGAGAGCATATGACAGCGACAGACGACCTACGAGCGGAACATGAAGGCATCCTTCGCATGCTGGGCGTCATGCGAGCAATCTCCACACGCATCGAAGCAGGTGGAACCGTTCCCGCCGTCGAGCTTACGGGCATCCTCGATTTCCTCAAAATTTTTGCCGACAAATGCCACCACGGCAAGGAGGAAGACATCCTCTTCCCTGCATTGGAGGCTGCGGGCATGCCGCATGAAGGCGGTCCCATCGGGGTCATGCTTCACGAACATGCCCTCGGGCGGGGACTTATTCGTGACATGGACGCCGCCCTGGCAAGCAGCGCCGGCCCCCGATCCTTCGCCGCCCCAGCCTTGGCCTACATCGAATTGTTAACCCAGCACATCGCCAAAGAAAATACGGTCTTGTTCCCCATGGCCGACCGTCTGCTGGGCACGCCCGCCCTGACGGCGATGCACGAGGCTTTCGAGCGCCTGGAAGAGGAACGCATCGGACCGGGCAGGCACGAGGCCTTTCACCGGCTCCTGGATGACTTGGCCGCCAAATATCTGCCAGAATGAACCATGAAGGGAGCCCCCGAAAAGGAGAGACAGGCATGAGTTTCAAGGTCACCGACACCGTTACCTGGGTGGGCAAACGCGACTGGGAATTGCGACGCTTCCACGGCGAGGAATACTCCACGCATCGCGGCTCCACCTACAATGCCTATCTCGTGCAGGACGAGAAGACGGCCTTGGTGGAAACGGTCTGGGCTCCATTCGCAGGCGAGTTCATCGACCAGCTCAAAACGGTCGTGGACCTCGACCGTATCGACTACGTTATCGCCAACCATGCCGAAAGCGACCACAGCGGAGGATTGCCGGAGCTCATGCGGCTGATTCCGGACGTGCCCGTTTTTTGCACGGCCAATGGTGTCAAGTCCCTGAAAGGCCACTACCACCAGGACTGGAACTTCCAGGTGGTCAAGACCGGCCAACGCCTCAGCTTGGGAAGTCGAGAACTGCTCTTCATCGAAGCTCCGATGCTCCACTGGCCGGACACCATGTTCTGCTATTTGACAGGTGACGAGATACTCTTCAGCAACGACGCGTTTGGTCACCATCTCGCTTCCGAAGGCATGTACAACGACCTTGTCGATCCTTGCATGCTCATGGAAGAGTGCATCAAATACTACGCCAATATCCTCACACCCTTCAGCGCACTGGTCAAACGCAAGATCGAGGAGTTCGCCGGACTTGGCCTTCCACTCAAGATAATCTGCCCAAGTCATGGTACCATTTGGCGTGACAATCCCATGCAGATCGTAACCAAGTATTTGGAGTGGGCCGGAGATTACCAAGAACATCAGGTCGTTATCGCCTACGACACCATGTGGAATGGGACGAGGCGCATGGCGGAAGCCATTGCCGCAGGCGTGCATGAAGCTGACCCGACCCTGGTGGTGAAACTTTTCAACGCCGCCAAGGCCGATAAAAATGATATTGTGACGGAGGTGTTCCGTTCCAAAGCCTTACTCGTGGGCTCCCCGACCATCAATCGGGGGTATCTGTCTTCCTTGGGCGGTTTCCTGGAGATGGTGCGCGGGTTGGGCTTCAAGAAAAAGAAAGCGGCGGCTTTCGGGGCCTACGGCTGGAGCGGAGAGTCCGTCAAACTTCTCACGGCGCAGCTCAAGGAATGCGGATTCGAAGTTGTCTCCGACGGCATTCGTGCCCTTTGGAATCCGGATGACGACGCGCTAGGGCAGTGTCGGACCTTTGGTCGCGTATTCGGCCAAGGTATTCAAGACTGAAAAAATGCGGAGTATTGAAGATGAGAAGCGCTGGACCATCATGACGCTGTCTTCTTTACCCGCGTAGACCAAAGTCAACGAAACGGGAACCCGAACCAAACCCCAACGGAGGACGACATAATGTTTTGCTACCAGTGCGAACAGACGGCCAAGGGCCTGGGTTGCGACAAGATCGGCGTGTGCGGCAAACAGCCCGACGTCTCCGATCTCCAAGACCTCCTCGTTTACGCCCTGACCGGGCTCGCCCAGGCCGCCGTGGCCGCCAAGGCTGAAAGCGTGGCCGTGCCGCTGGCAACCGGCCGGTTCTTCGCTAAGGCTATGTTTTCCACGCTGACCAACGTCAATTTCGATGCCGCCGACTTCAAGCCGCTGATAGAAGAGACCGTGGCCAAGCGCAAGGCCCTGGCCGGCCTTATCAAGGCCAAACTGCCCGAAGGCCCGGCCACTTTCGTCCCGGCCGCCGACCTGGCCGGTCTGGTCGCCCAGGGTGCGAAACACGGCCTCAAGGACATCCCTGAAGCCAACTACGATATCCGCTCGCTCAAACACACGCTCATTTTCGGCATCAAGGGTGTGGCCGCCTACGCCGACCATGCCGCCATCCTCGGTCAGGAAGACCCGGCGCTATACGAATTCCTCTACGAAGGCATGGCCGCCACCTTCACCACCGACAAAGACCTCGGTGCCTGGGTCGCGCTGGTCCTTCAGTGCGGCGAAGTCAACCTGCGCGCCATGGAACTCCTCGACGCCGCCAACACCGGTGCCTACGGTCACCCCGTCCCCACCGTCGTGCCGCTGGGCCACAAGGCCGGCAAGGCCATCTTAGTTTCCGGCCATGACTTAAAGGATCTCAAGCAGCTTCTCGAACAGACCGCCGGCAAGGGCATCAACATCTACACCCACGGCGAAATGCTGCCGGCCCACGGCTATCCCGAGCTTAAAAAGTACCCGCATTTCTACGGCCACTACGGCACTGCCTGGCAGAACCAGCACAAGGAATTCGCCGCCTTCCCCGGCGCGATCCTCATGACCACCAACTGCATCCAAAAGCCGGCCGAGAGCTACCTGGGCAGCATCTTCACCACGGGCCTTGTCGGCTGGCCCGGCGCGGTCCATGTCAAAAACGGCGAGTTCGGCCCGGTCATCGCCAAGGCCCTGGCCATGCCCGGCTTCCCGGCCGACGAAGACAAGGACACGGTCATGACCGGCTTTGCCCGTAACGCCGTCATGGGCGTGGCCGGACCGGTCATTGATGCGGTCAAGGCCGGCAAGATCAAGCACTTCTTCCTGGTGGCCGGCTGCGACGGAGCCAAGCCCGGCCGCAACTACTACACCGAGTTCGTGGAAAAGGCCCCCGCCGACACCGTGATCCTGACACTCGCCTGCGGCAAGTTCCGCTTCTTCGATAAAAAGCTCGGCGACATCGGCGGCATCCCGCGCCTGCTCGACATGGGCCAGTGCAATGACGCGTATTCCGCCATCCAGGTGGCCGTGGCCCTGGCCAAAGCCTTTGAGTGCGGCGTCAACGATCTGCCCCTGTCCATGGTCCTGTCCTGGTACGAGCAAAAGGCCGTGGCCATCCTGCTCACCCTGCTGCACCTTGGCGTCAAGAACATCCGCCTGGGACCTACCCTGCCGGCCTTTTTGACCCCCAATGTCCTGAACTTCCTGGTGGCCAATTACAACATTAAGGCCATCACCACCCCTGACGAAGACCTTAAGGCCATCCTCGGCTAGAAAGTTCCTTCTCCATGACGGGCGGCCTTGGTATACAGGGCCGCTCGCATGAAACTTTGCAATGAAATCCGCGAGCTTCCCAAATGACAGCGGCACTAGCCCCCTTCGGCGATCTTATTCAAGGACCCAGCCAACTCCCCCGCGCTTGAGAAAGTACCCTTTGTCCACACCATCGAACAATTGAAAACTCCTGGGCGTTACGCTCACGATACCTGTATCTGGACGTCCCAGCAATTCAGACAGATGCGGCCTATGCTTTCGGAACGCCTCGACTATCTCGGTTTGTTCGGTATAGGCCGAGATGAACTCGGCGGTTCCGTGAATGCTCAAGGCCGTGACCCTGCTCGGGTCATTATGGCGGCAGCGGCTGTCAATGAGCAGCGCAACCCTCGGATTATCGCGTATGAGCTTCGCCTTGTAGGAACCTGTGGACATGGCCATGTAGACCGTCAGCCCATCTGATCCGGGCAAATAGGACATAAGAGATATCCAGGGGCCTTCCGGCGAAAGGGCGCTGAGCACCGCGAAGTCCATCTCCGTAATGAAAGCCGATATGCGCCTGAGAATCTCCATGCGCTTGTCCTTGACCTGTTGGTGGTTACAGTCGACTTCATACTAGCATATTCTTGGGCGACCGAGCAACGCCATCGGCCAAACAAGCGCATTGACATGAAGAAGATGAGCATTAAGAAGTAAAAGCTAGGCGGAACTCCTCCCAAGTAACCATCGAACCCAACTCAGGGTGCGCAAAGAAGGAGACTTTGACCCGGTTAAACGACAACTCCAATGCAACTCTCGACCTGACCCTTTCCTGGCAAAGTCCCGAGGGCATGCACGAAGAACGGTATCTCCTGCGCAATGCCAATCCTTGGAGGGATGTTTATCCTTCGGGTTTCAAGGAGGCCATAGTAGGTCTTTGCCCTGGCGAGAGCGTCGAATTCAGCTATGCCCCGGGCGAGGTCATACCCGACTGGGATGAACGCCTGATCGTCACCCTGCCACGGCGAGACTTCACACCGCCGCCAGTCCTGGGCCGGAAAATAGCGCCCAAGGACGGGCGCTTCTATCCTCTGGGGTTTTTCTCAGGCCTGCCCGGCGTGTTCCCTCAAAACGTGCGGCCTGCGCGCGTCATCGAGGATTCCGACAACCGCCTCGTCATAGACTGCAACCACCCCATGGCCGGACGCGCCCTGCGCCTGCGCGCCACCGTCGTCGATGTACGGCCCAAGCCAGGCGATACCGGCGGGGGGCTTGCCCACCTCATGGAACGCTTGTGCGATTTCGGACCGGGCATGCAGGTCGGCCGCCGCGACGGTAGACCGACCCTTTTTGGAGGCGATGGCACGTTTGCCCGCCAGGACGACAGTCCGGATGGGTTCTTTTACGCCGCGCCCAGGATGATCAACCATGTGGACATGCAGGCATCGGCGCATCTGGGTGAAATCTATGCGGGACATCTCGCTCCGAGCGCTCGGGTTCTCGATCTCATGTCGAGTCGCGACTCGCATTTGCCGCTGGACTTTCCCTCGCAGGTCGTCGGCCTTGGCCTCAATGGCGAGGAGATGGCCGCCAACCCACGCCTTGCCGACCACGTGGTCCACGACCTCAACGCCGATCCTGTGCTCCCATTTGGCCAGCAAGAATTCGATGCCGTGTTGATCAGCCTGTCGATCGAATACCTGACCAACCCCGAGGCGGTCATGGCCGAATGCGCCCGGGTGCTCAAACCTGGCGGCAGACTCGTCATCGGCTTCTCTGACCGTTACTTTCCCACCAAAACGATTGCCCTGTGGGCCGAACTGCACGAATTTGAACGCCTGGGCTTTGTCAGCCAACTCATAGCCGGGACGAGACTCTTTACGGGACTCACCACCCATTCCGTTCGCAACTGGTGGCGGCCGGCCGATGATCTCCATTTCCCGAAACTGCTGGCAAGCGACCCCATCTTCGTCGCCGTAGGGACACGCAGGGAATGACAGGCTGGACCAAGCCTTCGGGGGTCTGCTTGTTATCCTCGCAAACGCGAATACGCTGAATTACCGTGAGTATTTGCAGGCCCCCTGACCTCAGGGTAAAGGGGTCGCCCGGATAACCATCCCCCCGGAATCCCAGGCCAATAGGTTATCCAGCCGGTTATCCAACAGAAAAAGGGGCTAGGTCGACTAGACCTAACCCCTTGAAATCTCTGGTCGGGATGAGAGGATTTGAACCTCCGACCCCCTGAACCCCATTCAGGTGCGCTCCCAGACTGCGCTACATCCCGCTCGAAGGAGTCAGCTTGTAGTTCCCACCCCCGCGTTTTGTCAAGCACGGATTTGCCTGCTCCCCATTTTTTTGGATTCTGCCGCAATTTCGCAGGTAAAACATCCCAGCGTAGTGCCCGCCGCATCTTGCCGGAGCCGGCCCTTGCTTGTATCCTCGGCCCTTCTTCCTGTCCCCCGACAGAAACACGGGAAAGGCCCTCGCGCACCCTGTGGCTGGGCATTTCCCCCAACACCGGACGCCCGGTTGCATGACGGTGTCCCTTCAAACGGGAGCGCTACGCGTGGCCACCTTCGTGATCCATCCCCTGGTCCTTGGCACCAAGGAATTCGACAAGGGCATGATGACCTACCAGTTCGATTACGGCCAACCCTACACAATCCCCATTTACGGCTGGTATCTGGAAGGCGGGGACAAGCGCATCCTGGTCGACACCGGCGAGATGCGCCCCATCCTGTCCGAAAGCCGGGAGGCAGCCATCGGCGGCCCCATCCGGACATTCGCCGACGCCCTGGCCGGGTTCGGCCTGACCCCGACCGATATCGACGTGGTGGTGCACACCCATCTGCACAACGACCACTGCGAAAATGACGCGCTGTGCGAAAACGCCGTGTTTTACGTCCACGAGCGGGAACTGGCCCATGCCAGCAATCCCCATCCGCTGGATTACCGCTACAACGACGAATATATCGAGGATGTGCGCGATGGCGGCCAGATGATCTCCCTCACCGGGGACACGGACATCGTGCCCGGATTGCGCATGGTCCACACCCCGGCCCATACCGAGGGCGGCATGTCCGTGTTCGTGGACACGC
>Ga0183096_1001107_pt1 | contig 25526 bp, 20 predicted proteins | sample Biomet5_FD_127791 | JGI IMG/M metagenome (GOLD analysis project Ga0183096, IMG submission 127791) | Microbial communities from bioreactor (seeded with sewage sludge) at LBNL, California, USA - Biofuel metagenome 5 (version 2) (version 3) | ecosystem: Engineered > Bioreactor > Anaerobic >... | reverse complement strand
TTCCGCAGGCCAGCGCCCAGCGGGGCGGACATCCAGCAGATACCGGGCGTTCCGGTGAATGCTTTCAAACGTATCCGCATCAATGGAAATGCCAAATTCGTGCGCAATAGCAGGCAGATGTAAGAGTGCGTTGGTAGAGCCAGAGATAGCGGCATGCACGATGATTGCATTTTCAAAACTTTCGCGGGTTACGATGTCCTGTGCGGACAAGCCACTGTTGGCAAGCCACATTGCTTGTTGCCCTGCTTTTTGGGCGGCATCCGGCAGCTTTCCGGATGAGAATGGGAGTAAAGCGGTACCGGGGAGCGCTAATCCCAGCGCTTCGCTCATGATCTGCATGGTACAGGCGGTACCCATGAAGCTGCAGGCTCCGCAGGAAGGGCAGGCGTTATGCTGATAATACGAAAACTGTTCCGCAGTAATTTCACCACGTTGGAACTGGGCACTGTATGTGCCGATCTTTTCCAACGTCAGCAGATCAGGGCCAGCATCCATAACGCCACCTGGAAGAACCACTGCGGGCAGGTTGGTGCGTCCGATGCCCATCAATAGTCCAGGCAGCCCCTTGTCGCAGCTGGCGATGAATACGCCTGCGTCAAAAGGGGTGGCGCTGTTATGAATTTCCACCATGTTGGCGATCATGTCGCGGCTGGCCAACGAAAAGTTAATGCCGTTGTGCCCCTGTGCCTGCCCGTCGCAAATATCAGTCACAAAATACCTGGCGGCTTTACCGCCCGCATGATGAACGCCCGCGGCGGCCTGATCTGCAAGCGATGACAGATGCGCGCTTCCGGGATGACTGTCGCCAAAGGTGCTCTCGATCAATATCTGCGGTTTTTCCAGGTCCTCGGAGGTCCAGCCCATACCAAGGCGCAGAGGATCCATTTCCGGTGCGCATTTCCGTACTTGTTCACTGGGGCGCATCGTATCCACTCCTATTTTGGAAAGCCTTATCATCGTAAAGGATGTTGACTTTCGGTTCGCTCGATTATACCACAATCGCTTGTTATATAGGGTAAAATGATGCCTGATCTATTAAAAATGATAAAAACAACAAATCACCACAACGCGGAAGGCATCTTCATAACGAAACGGCCGCCAGTTTACAACCAGCAGCCGTTCCATTGCGCTTTCATGTTTACGGTCAAGCCATTTTAAGACGATAACCGCATTTGTATACCGTTTCGATACGATCGACGCCCAGTTTCTTGCGAAGCCGCTGAACATGCACGTCTACCGTACGGGTTTCGCCGATACTCTGATAGCCCCATGCTTTTCGCAAGAGTTGCTCCCGGCTGATCGGCATATCCGGATTCTCCATCAGTGCCAGCAGAAGCGCAAACTCCTGTGCGGTCAGTTCCACGCGTTCGCCGTCCAGAAGTGCGACACGTTCCGCTTCATCAATGGTAAGCTCCCGCATTGGTTCCGTATGCCCGAACAGCGCTGTTACTTTTAAGGATGCGGTTTTCGGGGAAAACGGAATCATCAGAACGTCGGATTGACCACGATACAGCGCGCGCAGGTGCGTTGTCATTTCTTTATCGGCGGTCAGGAAAAGAACCGGATATCCCACTGCCTGAATCGCGCTAAAAAGCGGGCGACAGACGGACCATTTCATTCTTGCGTCCAAAATAATCAACGTCGGTTCAGCAAGGGGAGCGGGCAGGTTCGCGATGGCATCACAAATTTGTACTTGATAGCCTTCTTTTTGCATTACCTGAGAAAGCTTACGCGCTATGCCTTCCTCGGTGCCGAAAATCAGTATCCTTGCCATATGATCACCTCTCCTATAGTATGACGTTCAAAAGTGACCATTTGTTGCACGATGTGTAAATAAAATGTGAAGGAGGTGTGAATTGCGGTATAGCGCAAGCGTGCGCATCCAGAGAGCATCTCCTGTCCAACCAATGAGCCAGAATGTGCAAGCCAAATGAGGAGAAAGCCGAAACGGCTTGCCGGTTTCCTGAAAAAAGGGATTGACAAACCTCTGAGAATGCGTATAATAATCTTCGTCGGTTGGCGAACCCCGCCACCCGGGAAATGCACCATTAGCTCAGTTGGTAGAGCACCTGACTCTTAATCAGGGTGTCCAGGGTTCGAGTCCCTGATGGTGTACCAGAATGCCCGTAAATCTTGATTTTCGAGATTTACGGGCTGTTTTAGTTGACTAACTTGATGCCCTTGATTTATAATAACAACAGGTTAAATCAAGGGGTTGGATTTAGACCCTTTGATTGTAGGTTTTGACCCCGCCATTTTAGGAGGGTAAAATCTTATGGGTATTAAAAGACGGATTACAAGGGCGACAGCGCAGACATTGACGCTAGAGGACGCATTTGAAGCATATGTGGACGAGAAGAAAGCCCTAAACAAAGCACCAGCCACAATAAAAAACATTGAAGGAACATACAAGGTTTGGACATTCTACCTTGAGCGGAACGGAATGAGCTTTGATGTTAAGGATGTGGACGAAGGATATATTCTTTCCTTCTCTCGCCATTGCTTGAATGAAGATATGAGAGCCACAACCTTAAATCACTACCTACGCGACATAAGGGCTTTTTGCTATTGGTGTATGGAAAAGTGCTATATCCCTAAGAAGTTTCAGATTAAGCTAGTTACCCAGCAACAGACCATAAAGGAGACATATACCGACGAAGAAAAGATGAAGCTGATAGCCAGACCGTCAAAAAACGCAACCTTTGTTGAATGGCGTTGTTGGGCGGTTATTAACTTTATACTTGCGACAGGGCAACGGGCAGGAACAGTATGTGAAATGTGTTTAGGCGATATAAACTATTCCAAAGGCGAGATAACGATTAGAAAGACAAAGACGAACAAGGCTAGTATAATCCCATTATCAAAGGCATTATCCGTTGCTTTGAAAGAATACACAAGGCAATGGAGAGGAATTTCGGAAGATACAGATTATTTATTCCCCGGCATTGATGATAACAAGCTAACAGTAAATGCATTGAAGCACAGCATAGCGAAGTATAACAGAGACAGGGATGTAAACAGGACAAGCGTTCACGCATTTAGGCATACCTTCGCTAAGGATTGGATAAGAAACACGGGTGATGTTTTCCGTTTACAAAAGATGCTAGGACATTCGACCCTTGAAATGACACGGCAGTATGTGAATATGTTTAATGAGGATTTGAAAGAGGACTTTGACGAATACAATCCATTAGATAGGCTTAAAAAGAACGCTTCACGCACACAAGCGGTAAAGAGGACAGTAGACTAACGGCACAAAAAAGAAGCCCCTTAATCGAGCGATTAAGGGGTTTTATGATTACTTCTTTAATTGAGCAAAGGCGGCAGCGAATTTAGCGTCTCTTTCCTTATCCATCTTAGCTTGTTTCCTCTTGCGCTGTTCCTCCGCCGATGCTTTACCCTTTACCTTATACCCTAAGAATTTCTTTGCGTAAGCACTACGAATAGAGGGCATAGGCTTAGCGGCAAGAATGGTTGTTCCGTCTTGCTTAGTCCGCTTCTCTTTCTTCTTGCTTTCCTCTTGGAGCCAAGTAAGCGCGGATACATCAGAACGTTCCACCGCATCGCTAATCAAGTCATCAAGCGTTGTTTTACGGTATTCTTCGATATTGTTAGGATTAAGAGCCATTACAATTCCTCCTTTACATAATAGGGATAACTAATAAGAGGATTATACGGCTTAGATAAAAGAGTGTCAATAACCGTTCATAAATCCTTGGATAAACGGACAGTAAAAAAAGCCCATTAAAACGTGTTCGTTAATCCTATAAAAGAATTTGCGAATGTTCGCAATTGATTGTTGACATTTACGTACGGTTTGAGTATAATAAGATTGTCAAAAGAAAGGGAGGTTAAGACGATGGCGCGAGTAAAGTATATCAGGGTATCGACGCTTCACCAGAATACAGATAGGCAGGAACAGAATAGCAAAGACTTTGATAAGGTGTTTATAGATAAGGCAAGCGGAAAGAACACGGATAGACCAGAGTTTCAAAAGATGATGGAGTATGTGCGCGAAGGTGATACCGTAGTCTTTGAGAGCTTTAGCCGCATTAGCCGCAGCCTTCCCGACTTGCTGAATATCCTTGACGAGTTTGAAAAGAAGGGCGTTTGCTTCATCAGCGAGAAGGAACAGATAAGCACAGAGGGCGCAACAGGGCGGTTAGTGGTAGCCGTATTGGGTGCAATTAGTGCTTATGAGCGTGAAATAAACGCAGAGCGCAGAGAATACGGATATAAGAAAGCTCTTGATAAAGGTATCGTAGGCAGACCCAGCCAGAGCAAAACACCAGAGTATGAAGCCGCTCTTACTGAATGGAAAGCAGGAAAGATTACAGCCGTTGAAGCGGTAAAGCGTTCTAAGATGAGCCGAACAACGTTCTATAAGATGGCAAAGGCGGAGGCGATTACAGAATGTTCTATTGGTAAGTAGATGCAGGAAATTACCATTTTATATGCGAATCATTAAACTTTGATGGACATTAGCCTTTGCCAATAGGAATATGCCGAATAATTTGTTATTGGAGGATGCAACCATGGATAAGTGCAGAGTATGTGGTGGGAACATTACACAAGAAGAACCGCTTTATCTTTATTTCTCGGAAAGAGATGATGTTGATGTATATGCATGTGCAAAATGCGAAAAACAAATGAATATCATCATGGAATCACAAGAACCATCTGATGTTAAGAAAGCTATTAACTATTTCTATACGTTCATTGATGAAACAAACGATTCGGAAGTGAGAAGATTCTTGAAAGATGTTATAGCGAACAATGTATCTATGGTTGAAGATTTAGAATTGAAGAAAGAAAAGCAAAAGCCTATAACAGAAAGGCAGAAAGATTATTTTTCAGATAGAAAAGAAATTGAATCGAACCATTCTGCAAGTGGATGGATAGCAGGATGCAAAGTGCTTGCTTGGATAGCCTTTCTTGCGATTGTGATAGCAGGTATAAGCATTGCAAGCCCATTCTTTTCTCGGGATATTGGTATAGGAATCGGCATCGTAGCACTTTCGTTTGTTGTTGCTTTTTCCAGTTTGGGTGTTCTTATGGTTTTCTTAGATATGGCCAGTGATATTAAAATGCTTCGTAATTCCTATGAAAAGAAGTAAGGCAGGGATATAATGCAATGTGTTTAGGGGCTAAAGATAGCCCCTTTGCTTTGGCAAAGGAAGGGGCACAAAGCCCCTTCCAGCCAGCGTGAAAGCATGATATACTATGTTCTGTAATTAAATACCAAGAGTAGTTGATAACTGCTCAAAAGCTAAAGATGTCAAAAAGGATAGGTGAGAAAACAATGAAGAAACTGTTATGCTTGGTATGTGTTGCTATGATGCTGGTATCTTGCTCTGCTTTTGCTGAGGAATTGCCTGAAATTGATTTTAGTGGGATTAAACTTGGCTCAACAGCAGCAGAAGTCGATGAAACAGTAGGTAAGCAACTCACTCATTGTATTGGTAGGAATAACACGTTTTATCGAACAAGAGATATGGCCACACACATATTTGGAGATTCATATAATGATGATGAAGTTTATGCTGATAAATTGACCCTTTATATAGACGGATTTGGTTCAAACAGCATTTTTGGTTATGATCTTTTAACTTCAAGATTATTCTTTGTTCGCCCTATCAAGGACGGCGTTATAGAGGCGGATGATAACAACAGCATTTTTTATGCAGGGGTTTACACATTCGTCAGTGATAAGACGACAAAAAAAGAACTAACGAGTAAATTAAACGCTCAATATGGCAAGGCAAAAAAAGAAGGGAAAGTCCTTGTTTGGTATGGAGCTAATAGTACTGCTATTATACTGGGCAGTTCAGGTGGCAGTGTGCAACTGGTTTATGCGTATTTAGAAGGCGATACAATGTATGAAGAAGGTATAGAATTGCTTTCAACTACTTCTTCTGGGATATAGCAGATAGTACCTCTGGGTTATAATGATAAAGAAGCCCGCCTCATTCAAAAGTGAAGGAGGCGGGTTCCTTTATTATTATCTTCTTTGCGTTAGAGATAGAAATGCTTTATCAAGAAAGACGGAAAGAGAAAACAAGTGGCGGAGGGATGAGAACGAGTTGTTAATAATCATTGATTAAAAAGAATGAGTAAGAGAGGGAGGATACATTACGGGAAAATAGAAATATCAGTCTGCAAAGCGGGCTTTGTGTGGTTCGTACTCTCGCGAAGTGATGCGCTGATTTGAAAAGACGAATAAATTTTGGTAAAATATAGTAGGACAAAAGTAGTGAATAGTATTATTCTGTTTTACAGAGTACATGGAGGGCATAATTAATAAAAAGAATAGTGAGGGCTAACAGGTATGAAACAACTTCGTGACAAGATATTTTCAATTCGATTAACATAGCATGAGCTTGAATACATCCAGTGTAAAGCAGATGAATGTGGTATTTCAGCAGGTGCTTATATTCGACTATTGGTTAAAAATGATAAGGAGGTATTGAACAATGAGAATGACAGATTACAAATGCGATGAAAAATCCTTAAGCGTACGTTTTAATAAAATGCAAAGAGCGTTAGTTAACGATGCATTAGAACGTGTTAGGATTTAGCGTGAGCAACAAGATTTAATAGAACGTGTAAAAGCGGAAGTATTAAAAGAGATAATAATATAGATAAATAATGATGCAAGCCCAGCAATAAAAGAAATCAATAAGGAAATTAAAGATTTTCTCAAAGGTAAATGATTATAATTTACGGTAAAGACGGAAAGGACGGGCTATTATGGCGGTTGCAAATTAGAGGACGGTTATAATACGAAGTCCAAGCAAACTTGAAAAACAGTTTATAGGGGTATACAAAGATGATTTATAGGCAGCAAGCAAGGATTTAACAGGTAAAGAATTGATCGTATATTTGGATTTATGCGGTAATAAGGATGGATACAAAGTAGAATACAGTCCGGCTTACTTTCATGAGTACTATGGTATAAGCAAAGATACCGCAAGAAGCGCATTTGACAAGCTATTATCATTAGGATACATCACAAATGAAAAAAATACATACTATTTCAATAGAACACGAAAGGCTATATGATTTTTTCATATAGCCTTTCGCTTTATATAGGAAAATTCCATATAGGGTATATGGAAGATTCATAGAGAAATAAATAATAACTAGCCTGCCTTCGGCAGGTTTTTATAAATATGGCGCGGCTAACGCCGCGCTTACCAAAAGGAGAAATAAAAGATGCCCTACGGTTACAGGCAAGGTGAAGAAATGGCTATTTAGTGCCTTACAGCAAAAGGATTTGATGTAATAGATAGACGAGATAGCCCAGAATATTGGAAGAAGGATATAGACATAACAGCGATAAAAGGAATTTTATAGCAGGATATAGAAGTAAAAAGGGATAGCAAGATATACAATTCAAACGCTTTTTTCTTTGAGCTAATCGCAGACATAGAGTAGGATTAGCAGGGATGGGCAGCATACACGCAAAGCGATTACATTTTTTACGGTGATAGTAAAAGCAAAGTGTTCTATGTATTTAGAACAAAGGATATGTAGGAGTTCATAGAATAGCACAGCGCAGAATACGAGACGCGCAAAGCAACCGATTATAATAAGGATGGAACAATCCGCAAGCAATCATTAGGTGCTATTGTTCCTATTGGGCTATTCCGCAAGGCGGTAAAGGTATAGGAGATAGACATAGAGCAGCGATTATAGTCAAGCGGCTTTTAAGGGGGCGCAGGAAGCGTTTTAATATGGGTATATCCAATCCCTTACTCTTTCCCTTTTGAACGATAGAGCGACAAAGGACAGGCAGCTACGACGCATAGAAGGCAAACGGAAGGAATGCATAAGAATGATACCCATAATAAGGCGTTGACAATACGTCGGATTCTTGATAAAATACCCCTGATTAGGGGTGTAATCATACCCTATAATCAAAGGGTCAACATCCAGACTAATCAGGCGGAAATCAAGTATTTATAAAGCATAGCCGATGCACCGCGCATACCCTTGTCTCTTAATCAGGGTGTCTAGGGTTCGAGTCCCTAATGGTGTACCATAACTGATACCACCTGTTGACAAGAGGAATTTTATCGACAGGTGGTTTTCATTTTCTATCGCAAACCTTCTGTTGTGATATGGGTTGTGGATGCCTATAATTGCTGCAAGCGTTTCTGTCAGGCGCGAAAAGTGATTTGCAAGTATAACGGAGTTCGAACATTTTGTTTGCACGGGTGTTTTAAACCCAACGAAAAATCCTGCCGGAAACGGCAGGCAGAAAACCATAAAGTCTGATAGGGCTTGTCTGTTTTGGAAACACTTTATTCCTGTGGAATTGCTGCATGCCTGATAACGTATTTCGGGCATGCTTCTTAAGTGATATGCTGAATGAGAACTTGCGGTCGTCTTTTTCAATCGCTATAGGAGTGCTTCCTAATAGAATTCAGACATAAGAAGCGATCAGTCGATTCACCAGAGCTGTATCCGTTTTCCTGTCAAGCAGCGGAACCCCTTGTTTCAACACTTCGTTTTTCTGATGATACGTCTTTTTCTCTTCACGGTAAAGAATCCCTAATGGGATTCTGTCTCCGAATTCCAACGCTTTTTGCAGGGCAGTTGGCTTGTCGGTGCAGGCATAGGATTCGTCCAGCTCGTAGATCCGTTCGTTGTACCAGGTAAAAGTATTCGTCTTGTTAAAACTGACACAGGGCTGCAAAATATCGACCAGCGCGTAGCCTTTATACTCAATCGCTTGTTTCATCAACAATATCAGCTGATCCTTATGCCCGGTAAAACCACGGGCCACAAAACCTGCCCCGGATGCGATCGCTACCAGCACCGGATTCAGCGGCTCGGTGAAATTTCCATCGGTTTGAAAGCCGGTAACAAGGCCGATCACGGAAGTCGGAGATGCCTGACCCTTTGTAAGACCATAAATCTGATTGTCGTGGACAAAGTGAGCTATGTCAACATTTCTCCGGATGTTATGGATAAAATGGTTGCCGCCCTCGCCGTAAGAATCCCCGTCGCCTGTATCCACAACAACCGTCAGCTTTTCATTGGCGATTTTCGCCGCTACGGCTGCGGGAAGCGAACGCCCGTGAAGGCCGCAAAAAGCATTGGCATTGATGTACTGCGGCGTCTTTGCGGCCTGGCCGATGCCTGCCGCCATAAGGACTTCGGAAGGCTTTCGTCCGAGCTGCTCAAGCGCGGTTTTCAGGCATTCCAGAATCACAAAATTCCCACAACCGGGGCACCATGCAGTTTCATAAGTGCAAAAAGTTTCTGCGCTCATTTCAATCCCTCCTTGCGAATGCGCTCTGCGATTTCTTCCCCGGAAATTTGTCTTCCGTCGTATTTCAGGATGCTGCCGGTACAGGCGATTCCCGTTTCTTCGCGGATCAATCCTGCTAACTGGCCGGTTGCGTTCTGTTCGACATTGATAATGCGTTTTGCTTTGGATGCTTTTTCGGTCAGCAGTTTTTGGGGCAGAGGATAAATATCCCCGAAAACAAGAGCGGCATATTGCCCCTGCCGATCCTCGTTCAATAACTGAACGGCTTGCGCAATCGGGCCCCATGCGGATCCCCATCCGAGAAGTAATGTATCGAAATGATCCGAACCGATAAAGTCCGGTTCTAGAAGCTCCTGTTTTAGCCCGTCGATTTTCCTCATGCGCTTATCCATCATCTGCGTGCGAACTTCGGCAGATTCTGTGATCCATCCGCGCTCGTCGTGCTCGTCACTGTCGATCAACACCGGTTGACTGGTTTTCCCCGGAATCAAACGGGGTGAGATTCCGCTTTCGCTATAGCGGTAACGAAGATATTCACCTTCCGTTTCAATCTCGGCTGTTGGCTCGGAAACATGGATACGCTCAGGGTCGAACGGCTCAACGGTGGAGGAGGCATCGCCAAGGTATTGATCGCTTAGAAGAATAACTGGAATTTGGTACTTTTCTGCGATTTGGAAGGCCCTCATGGTTTGATAGAAGGCATCCGACGGATTGCGCAGAGCAATGACCATGCGCGGAAATTCACCCTGTGATGCGGAAATTACAAATTTCAGGTCGCTTTGCTCTGTGCGTGTCGGCAGGCCGGTTACCGGGCCGGGACGCTGCACATCAATCACCACAAGCGGAATTTCTGCCATGCCGGAAAGGCCAAGAGCTTCTACCATTAAGGAAAAGCCACCGCCCGATGTGCCTGTCATGGCTCTTGCGCCCGCATAAGACGCGCCGATAGCCATATTGATTGCAGCGATCTCGTCTTCTGCCTGCTCAACCACAATGCCCGTATTATCAGCCATGGAGGCCAGCGTTTCCATAATGGTTGTTGACGGTGACATCGGATAGGCGGAGTAAAAGCGAAGACCGGCCGCAACTGCCCCGAGCGCAACGGCCTTGCTTCCGGAAATAAGCATCCAATCGGCATACTTCCCTTCAAGATGCCGATAATGCTGCCTGGCAATCTGATATCCTTCCTGTAAAGCTTTTAGGTTTATTTCTAGATATTGTTGTTTGATAAACTCGCGAAGGATATCCTCCATACCGTCCGGTGTTTCACCGAACAGCTTGAGCAATATGCCAACCGCGATGATTCCGGATACGCGGGGATTGCCAAGTTTTTTTGCCATCCCCTCCATGTCAAACTTTATAAGTCGGGGATCGGAGGCAGACAGTTTACTGTCGCAAAGAATCAATCCGTCTTCCTTTAATTGATCCCGATGAAGCAGGATTGTTTCATCGTCAAGAGCGACAATGCAATCTACGTGGCTACTATGTGAATAGACCGGTTCGGTTCCAAACCGTATTAGTGAGAAATTATGGCCGCCACGAACACGGGACATAAAATCCCTTACCGTGAACACATTGTAACCGGAACGTTTTAACCGCTTTTCCAAAATGGCAACCGTTGTCTCAATTCCCTGACCAGCGGCTCCGCCGAACAGCAGATTGTACATTAACATTTCTCTTCCTTTCATACGATGTTTTTCTTCGGCTATTCGTCCGGGAGGGACAGCATTTTCCAAGGGATTGGTATAATTAGAAATAACCGGAAGCTGCAGCGCCGATGAACCAGATCATCCGAAGGCTGGCAGATAAATAGAGAGAAATCATTGTAAACGTTATTGTATTCTTTCGCCACGGCTCCACATTTCCCTGCGTGTGATAAAGAACCGAGTTCTATAGCGGATCACTGGCTGTTTGCATCCAGATTGAATACCACAGCCTTTGGCCGTGTCATAGCCTCGATTGCATACTTTACACCCTGCGTGCCCATTCCTGATGCTTTGACTCCAAGGAAAGGGAAGTGATCGGGGCCACGCTCTGTTTTGCCATTGATTTGTACGGTGCCAACCTCCAACTGGCTCGCCACAAAGAACGCATCGTGTATGTTCTTCGTAAACACAGAGGATTGCAGGCCATACTCCGAACGATTGGCGATGTCAATGGCATCCTGCATATCTTTCACACGCAGAATTGGCAACACCGGGCCAAAAGGTTCTTCCCACGCCAATCGCATGTCGGTGGTAACATGGTCAATCAGCGCAGGTTGGATGAGATTACCGTTTCGGGTGCCGCCGGTCAGAACGGTTGCGCCTTTTGCGACGGCATCGTCGATTAACGACATCACAAAATCTGCCGCTTTGGTGTTGATCAGCGGGACAATGACTGCGTTATCGCGCGGATCGCCCACTTGTAGTTTTGCAATGCGGGACAAGAGTTTGGGTACTAACTGATCGGCGACGCTGTCCTGTGTAAGAATGCGCTTAACAGCCGTGCAACGCTGCCCGGAATAGGCATAAGCACCGGAAACGATATTGTCGGCTGCAAAATCCAAGTCCGCGTCCGGGAGTACGATAGCTGCGTCTTTGCCACCCAGTTCCAGCATCAGGGGCACCATGGCCGACAGCTTGGAAATATGTTTGCCCACCTCCGTACTGCCCGTGAAATTGATAAAATTCACTCCCGGGTGAGTTACAACATAGTCGCCGATAACACTGCCCAAGCCTGTGATGGTATTAAGCACACCGCGGGGTAATCCGGCTTCCTGCATCACACGGGCCAGATATAACGCGCTGATTGAACCTTGTGTGGCGGGCTTCAGCAGCACAGTATTGCCTCCGATCAATGCTGGCGCCACTTTGGTTACCGACAGATTGATAGGATAGTTGAAGGGGGAAATTGCCAATACGGTACCAAGGGGGACACGACTTACGTATGAAACTTTTGTCTTGCTACCGCCTGGAAAATTATCACCGTTAATGGCTTCGCCCGCGATGCCCTTGCCTGCGTCCGCAGTGTAACGCAGGAAGTCCGCCGTACGCTGAACCTCATAGACGGCTGATTTTTTATCTTTGGCGATTTCCATAGTGAGAATATGAGCGATCTCTTCCGCGTGAGACTCCAGCAAATCGGCCGCTCGATAAAATATACTGGCTCGTTCGTAAATTGGTGTCTCGGCCCAGTTTTTCAGGTTTTCTCTGGCGTTTGCGATCGCGCGATCCACATCCTCACGGCTCATGGCAGGTACCTTACCTACCAGAGAGCCGTCCACCGGCGAGAATATTTCAATATAATCGCCGGACGTGGGCTTCACCCAATTGCCGTCAAGCAGGTTGCAATACGTTTGATGATCTCCGCATATATTTTGAAACATCCTGATCACTTGCCTTTCGCTTGTACACGATGGATGACAACCACCATAACATTACTATACCGCATTCTCAAAAATCCAAACCATAATATTCTTCTGGATAATGGAATCCGCGTTCATTCCCCGGAGATAAATAAGGTAATATTTATTTTTCATGCCAAGGTGCAGATGCCCTTGAGGAAACCAAAGGAACTGTTTGACAAATGAGGCATATGGATACGGTACTCCTGATTCATATCCGTAGTCTTCGTTCGCACTCTATCGGACTGTCAAGGCAGGTATACTGACTTTGGTGATTGTTGGCAGTGAAGCGGACAACACAAGGAATCAATCTGTTGAAAGCCAGTATTGGGCTGACCCTAAACAGCAACAGAGTATAGAAACATTACAAAGATCAACGATCAAACAGTTGATAAAGAACCGTTTGGACAGCGGCGCTCGTTTTGGCGCGCCGTTTTAATAAACGCAGAAACGTTTTCAACGATGGTCAGGATTTATCCATGAAAGGGGATGATGTCAGTGGGCTGAGGCGGTTTTTATACATGACGTATTCCGGTATCGGGCGGAGATATGGAGAGCATATCTCTCCATATCTGCCAGCAGGGCTGTGGGGGGCAGAGAGAACAACTGCTTATCGCATTGCGGCGGATGAAATGAGAAATGATTGAAAGCGAGGAACACAGACATGAAACAGGGTTGGATTCAGGTAAACAGCAATAACACGCAGGAACCATTGGCACCTAAAACTTTAGCGGATATGGTGTACATGGACGAGTCCCAGAGCCAGACGGTAAGGGATTCCATCCTTTGGCACACGCCTGTCCATATGACTGCGGCATTGCCTGCAGGCAGTTGGAGCCAGACCGCACCCTATACGCAAACCGTTCAGGTGGCGGGTCTGCTGGCTACAGATATTCCGCTGGTTGACGTGGTGCTGAGCAACGATACGACAACCGCGATTAATCAGTTGCAGGATTATGCGCTGATCGGCCGCGTTGACGCAGGTGACGGCCAGCTTAAAGCCTATTGCTACAGAGATAAGCCCACCGTGGCACTTACGGTGCTGTTGAAGGTGGTGCGATAATGGGTCAGGGAATGATGGTGCGCCGTGGGGGATCGACCTCCGCGGGAACTCCCACCTATACCTTTACCGGCAACAGCCAGATAACGGATGAGGGAAACGGTAATTGGAATATCCAGTTCCGTACCAGCGGAACGTTCACCTGCAATCAGGATGCTTCGATTCAGGTTTTCCTGCTTGGCGGTGGAGGCGCTGGTAACCAGAATGGCGGCGCGGGTGGCGGAGGGTATAATGCCACTTCTTCCGGAATCTCGCTGCTTCGTAACGTCCCTTACACCATCTCGGTTGGTTCCGGCGGCACTTCGTCCGGCGCAGCTGGGAGCCAAACGACCGCGTTCAATAATACCGGCAGCGGCGGCGGAGGTGGAGTCGCAGGCACCATCACAGGCCAGACCTGCGTTGTGATTGGCACCTCCGGCGCGGGGGGAAATGTATACTACTACTCGTCGCTTAAGGCTAGCGCAGTAAGCATCGGAAGCGGACAAAGGACCGTAAACCTCGCCTTTCCGATTACGGGCGCGAACCATAATAACGGTACCTACCTGCTGAAAGGCGTAAGCGGCTACTACCGCTGTAACATCGTATCGCATGGCGCTTACATTGGCACTGGTGGTTCAAACGGGAGTGGCGGAACTGTGGTACGTGCCTTTGGAGCCACAAGTGGCACGCAGTATGGCGGTGCGGGAAGTGTGCCAAGCACCGTTAGTGGCAGTGCAAATACAGGCAAGGGCGGGGGTGGCTCCGGTAACTTTAACGGTACCGCTTTTGGAAAAGGTGGCAGCGGGATTGTGATCATTCGCAACGTACGTTAGTTAAAAAGCATAGCATGGGTTAGAAAGCCCGCAGATTGGCGGAATCGATCTGTTGACAGTTGGGATGAAACATAACGTTTCATCCCAACTGTCGTATGGGGCAAATGCCCTGTTCGTATCAGATAGACAAATTGCGGTTTTGTTTGTACGGGCAGCTCCATTGCTATCGGCCTATTCCGTATTCATCAGCCACAGGCAAATTGTACGTCACTCAATATAGCGATGGCATAAGTTTGTCCCGCGCATGCTCCTACATCCTGCGATGCAGATGCGATTCCAACCAAAGAAAACTAACCAATCTAAAACTATATTGTTAATGGAGGAAATTATCATGGACGAGAAAACTAAATCATCGTGTTTCGTCAATCGCCATTTTGACACACGTCAAATGCAGGGGTTGGAAGTCGAAGCGCAACGCCACGAAAACAGCAAGACTTTCGCACTGGGCAAAGGGATGTATCAAACAGTGGTGTACCCGGAAAAGGTGCATTACCTCGACTCAAAAGGAAACTGGCAGGAAATTGATAACCATCTGCAACCCGCTGCAAGAGGGGAGCAGGCATTGGAAACCACCTCCGGCCCTCTGCGTACGCGGTTGGCTCTTCGCGCGGACGCGGAACAGCTGGTGACGATGCGGGATGAGCGGGGACGCACCCTGAGCTGGCGCCTGTTAGGGGCGAGTGGTGTACCCTGCACGCAGAATGAGCTGATTTTACAGGGTGATGATGAGGACGAAAAGCGTGCTCATGCGGATAAATCCATTACAAATGTGCGGTATAGTGGGATTTTCCCCCATACCGACTTGATTTGCGAACTGCATGGCGACCACCTGAAGGAATCCTTTGTGCTGGATAGCCCGGATGCACCTGCGCAATTCCGCTTTATGATGAACGCACAGGGCTTGGCCTGGGAGCAGACGACGGATAACGGATTGTGCCTGCGGGATACGGCTCAGCCGGATGAGGATGTATTCTGCCTGCCCGCGCCCTATATGATCGACGCGGCAGGTGTGGAAGGTGCAGTACAAACGGAGTGGCAAACGCTTAACGGCAATCTGTGTATGACCATTACGCCGGATGCAGCCTTTTTGGCGGAGGCCAGATACCCGGTCATTATTGACCCCACGGTGCAGAGTGCGCAGGCTACTACAAACATACTGGATACCTTCGTGAGTGAGAGTAACGGTACCACAAACTATGGCACCGCGCAGACCCTGCGCGTTGGCAAACACGCTGCTTACGGCCAGTGCAAAGCGCTGGTGAAAATCGCAAGCCTCCCGGCGCTCAGCAGTGCGTATACCGTTGCTAAAGCGTGGATTGGCCTTGCCGTGCTGCCCACTACGGGCTATACGGCGGATGGATACCTCTACGCTCACGAAGCGCTGGCTGGATGGAGCCAGACGACCGTAACCTGGAATAACCAGCCAGACAGTGATGATAAACATCTGGATTATGTGCTGATTCGGAAGGGCGTGAGCGAAGCAAAATCGGTACGGCTGGACATCACGAATCTGGTGCGTAAATGGTACGCGAGCAGCACGGATAACTTTGGGGTGATGCTCGACTCCCATGAGGATCAGGCGATCGAACTCTGCACTTCTGAGAACACGACCTACGACGCAACAGCCCACCCCGTGATCTATGTGAACTATATTTCCAATGCGGGGTTGGAGGACTACTTAACGTATGAGTCCTTCGGAGCCGGGCGCGCCGGAACAGCCTACATGGCGCTGCACAGTGGCAATCTGGTTGTAAGTCGAGGATTGACGGCCATGAATGGCAACCGCCTGCCTGTTTCACTTGGCCTTACGTGGAATGCCTGTAATAAGGACGTAAATTCATTTGGCGTTGGCAAGGGCTGGCGGCTGAACTGGAACCAGAACCTGCGGCGTGACCGGCCTGCGACGGGTGATTATATTTATGTGCTGACGGATGGAGACGGCACCGAGCACGAGTTCCGCAAGCATGTGAAGAGCGCGGCAGAGCAAAACAACTCCGGCTTTGTGAATTACTACGAGGATCAGTCCGGCCTGTCGCTGAAGCTGTACGAGGGCACGACTGAAGCTGAGATTGTGAGCAAGGATCACAGCAAGATGGTATTCGATATGCCAACGGAGGACTTTGCGGGTACCCTTACCAGCACTACGGTAAAAATGATCAAACGGGTGGAGGATGCTCAGAACAATATTGCATCCTTCCTCTACGACAGTAGCTTCCGCCTGACGCAGGTGACCGACGGCGCGGGGCGTGTAACCTCGCTGGCTTACACGGCAAACGATGTGCGTATCACGGTACCAGGTTATACTCAGCAGGTGGTGCTCACGCTGGACGCAAGCCAGCGTATGACGGCCGTTACGGATCTGGATGGCGGACGCAGCGAGTACGAATACGGCGCCGAAACCGCCGACCCCAACGATCCCAACCCTCCCGCGCCAAGCGCTGCGGCGACCAACCGTATACGGCTTATCCGTAATACTGTAAATGGCGCATGTGTCAATCCGATTTACGACGGGCGTGGCCGCGTGATCCAGATGACCGCCTATGCGACCGAGACGGTGAGTAATGGTTCGGGTGGAACCATCGATGTTCGTGTTGACGGCAATGACCGCAGTTATACCTACTACGACTGTGTAACCCAGGTACGGGATCTGACCGTGGAAAACGGTAAGGTGCTGACCTATCAGTTTAACGATTATGGCAATGTGGTAGCCGTGCATGACGAACTGGGGTTTGCGGCCTTTGCCAAATTCAGCATGGGAAAGCCCAACACGCCGGAAGCTGTATCGAAACTGCAGCGGTTGTCGGTAAACCTGTTGGACAGGCACGACTTCAATACGAACGGCGGCTGGACGACCGGGGTGCTCTGCGCCGACGGCACTGTACGTAAAAACGAGACTGCCTTTACGGGATCGAAGCCCCTGTGTCTGGAATGCCCCGCGTCCAAGTGGCTGTCGCAGGGAGAAAGCGCTTATGCCGAATACCTGAAAACCTGTGAGGCTGGAGAGCATACATTCTCCGTGTACACGCAAAGCAATGGCGATGTGCTGGCTTGGGCAGAACTGGTCTGGCAGGACGGCGATCAACAATGGCATACGGTAACCAGCGAGCAGGTACGGCGTGTTGGCAGTCCCCTGCGGCTTACCTGCACGGCAACCCTGCCGCAGGCCGCAACCGTTCGCTGCCGTGTGCTGGCCGGTGACGGAACAGGTACGGCATGGTTTGACCGGGCGCAGCTGGAGCGCGGAGTGGTGGCCAGCCACTACAATTTGCTGCAAAACGCAAATTTCACCGCGCTGCAAGTGGGCGAATGGCCGGAGGGCTGGATATTCACCGATGGCGACGGAGATGCAGATGGAGATGCAGACGGTGAGAATCGAGCGACTATCGCTGTGGCGACAGCAAGCAATAACAAACCCAGGGATCTGAGCGCCAACTGCCTGCGCATGCAAAGCGCGCCCGGCCGAAAAACCAGAGTGTATCAGGAGCTGGACGTCCGTGGGGAAAAGGCCGACAACTTCGTGGTGGGCGGTTGGGCACGTGCCTGGGCGGCATCTTCCGGTGACCAGCGGACGTTCCGCCTGCGGGTGCAATTCCAAAAAATGAACGGTGTGTGGGCGGATGGCGGCAGCGCCAACTGGAATGAGGAGTGGGTGGACTGGCAGTATGCCTGCGGCGCGGTGGTGGCACCGGCGGACTATGGCAAACTGCGCATATCCATCGATTATGATGAGAACCTGAACGAAGCCCAGATTGGCGCAGTGTCCCTTACCAAGGAATACTATGGCCAAAACTTCGCCTATGATGATAAGAATAACATCACGGCGGTATCTACGCTGCTTGGTCAAAAGGATAACGCTGTATACGACACATTTGACAACCTGACCAGTTACATTCAGCCGGGCCGTGGTGCAAACGACAAGTATACCTTCTTCTACGGCGATACGGACGCGGAGAAAAAGCGGCATCTGCCGCTGCGGAGCCAGACGCCGCTGGGAACGAAGACCGAAACGAAATATGATGCCCATGGCAACGCCACGGAAAGCACCGCTCGCGACGGGAGCGACGGCCGGTTTATCCGCACGGGAACGACCTACATGGCAAACGGTAATTACACAGTCAGCACAACGGACGCGCTGGGGCGGATCAGTACGGTGAGCATCGACCCGAACAAGGGCCAGCTGCTGTCCACCACCGATGCCGCCGGTCAGCAGGTAACCTACCAGTACGATGCGGCCAACCGGATTACCGCCGTGGAAGCTACAGCGAACGCGAAAACCTACCGCAACGTTTACACGTACGCAAAAGACCGGTTGGCAACCCTAAGCCACAATACCACCGCCAACGCCGCGGATAACGTGACCTACTCGTTTGCGACGGACGCGCTGGGCAACCAGACAACTGTAAATGTGGGCGGACAAGTGCTTTCTACCAATGCGTATACCGATACCGGCGATAAGCTGCTGGAATCCGTAACGTACGGCAACGGAGATAAGGTGTCCTACACCTACGACAGCTTCAAGCGCACATCCGGCATCTGCTACGACGAGGCCGCCGCCCCCCGCTTTACCTACGAGTACGGCGCCAACGGCGCGGTGGGAAGCGTGAACGACGCGGAACTGAACCGCGAAGCGCGCATGGCGTATGACCTTGCGGAGCGGCCCGTGGAGGCGGAATTGTACGAAAACGGGGCGTTGAAATACCACCTTACGCAGGAGTATGACCGGTTTGAGCAGCCAAGCATTCTGCACGAGCGGGTGGAGGAGCCGGACAATACCCGGAGCGAGTACACCGTTGCCGCTGTGTATGACAAGGAGAGCAAGCCCACGGAGATCACCTGCGAGAGCTGCCACATGGCAGCGACCGGTGCGCAGGACGAGGTAAGCAAGCGCAAGCTGGCCTACCGCTACGACGGGCTGGGACGTGTTCAGCGGCGCAGCTTCCATGCCAACGGGGACGCGAACGCGGAAACAGGTACGCCGCTGCTTTGTACGGAATACGGTTATAGCGTGGGCGGCTACGGCGCCGACAGCACCACGGCACAGGTGCAGAGTATCGAACAAGCGGGCCGGAGGCGTGAATATTGGTACGACAAGCGCGGCAACATCACCCGGGAAAGCTGGAAGGGCATGGCCACGGCAGCCGGTACCATCACCTTTGAAGGCAACACGATTTCCTCCGCGGAAGGCGATACTCTGATACTGGACGCGGCGACCCTGGAATCGCGCTACCAGAAGACCTTCACCTACGATGCGCTGAGCCAGCTGCTGCGAGCGGATAACGAGCGGGCAGGAATCACCTGGACCTATGCCTACGATCTGGGCGGAAATATGGTCGAAAAAAAGAAGTATGCGTACACTGCGCAAGCCGACCTGAGTGCGCTTACGCCGATGCAGACCGTACCCTACGCCTATGGCGATGCCAACTGGAAGGACAAGCTGACCGCCTTTGACGGCAAGCCCATCACGTACGACGCCATCGGCAACCCGCTTACCTACGACGGCTGGACCTATACCTGGAAGGCCGGGCGGATGCTGCACAGTATGGAGCGCGGTGGAGAGAGCGAGGTGAGCGCCCAGTTTACCTACGACCATACGGGGCTTCGGGTGAAGAAGAGCGTAAACGGCGTGGACACACTGTACCTCCTGAACGGGAAAAACATCACGCACATCCGCAAGAGCATCAACGGTGCAGGCGGTATGGACGCAATCCGGATGTACTTCTTCTACGACGCGCAGGGCAGTGTTGCCACGGTTGGGTATAACGGTGTTGATTATGCGTACCTGCACAACTTGCAGGGGGACGTCGTCGGCCTTATGGACATGGACGGCTCCGTGGTGGTAGAATATGGCTACGATGCCTGGGGAGCGCCTGTCTACACTGAAGGAAGCATGGCGGCGACGCTGGGCAGGGACAACCCGTTCCGGTACAGGGGGTATGTGTGGGACGAGGAGACGGGGTTGTACTACCTGAGAAGCAGGTATTACGACCCAAGCTGGGGAAGGTTTGTCAACGCGGATACGCAACTGGGACAACGAGGCCAGCTTTTCGAGCACAATCTATACTGCTACTGTGCCAACGCGCCTGTTATGACAATGGATGAACACGGCAATAGATGGATAAACTGGGTCCATAAACGCTTGGCTTCTGCGTTGAAACGTTTTGTTACTAGTGCAGGGGCTCTCATCCAACTAACAGTTAACAGGTACAGAGCCAATGCGCTCCTTCAAAAGCAAGATAAACGGTTGGCTAAGATTATGGCTGTTTCACCTTCAAGCGCCGGTGAGATATTGATTGCGAATCGGGAAGAGGAGTATCAGTGGTTTTATGAACATGTAAAGAAGGAAGGTGAAATGGATTATAAAGCTAGAAAACCCAAATGGTCACTTGCGGATCGTTTTAACTTCTTTGGAAAAGATATTGGTCTAGAAGATTATGGAAATATCAATTATGGATATATCGGTAAAGCATTGGGCATTGCGGATGATATTTTATATGCAGGAGGAGGATTTGCAGCCTTGAAAGATCAGGGTGACACAAGCGGCGGTCTCAGCTGTTATTTTGACAGCCAAGAAGATCATGAGAATATACAGTTTGGTATCGCTTTGTTTGAATAAGGAGAGGAGGCTCATTATGGATCATAAAAAGGCGCATCCCCGTCGATGGATACGCAGAGTCGGTTGCCTGCTCAGTCCTCTAATATTGCTAGTCGTAGTGTCAGGCGCTTTTGTGGTATACCGGGATACCATGATTAGCAATTACCATGAGAGTATGAAGTCTTTGTTTTTAGAGTATCCCACTTTGTTTACGGACGAGGTGGATAAGTCCGCTGAGACAACAGACGGCCAACAAAGCCTTGACCCTCACCTGAAAGCGATTGGTATTGATAGAACCGACAGGTTGTATTCCCCAGCAGTGATCTTTTGGGCAAAAGAAGGTAAACCATTGCTACTATTTTCCATATCGGGTGGGCTAGTTTTCACAACAGATGTCGAGAGTCTTCCAGACTGGCTGGAGATTCAACCTGTGGCAAATCACTGGTACAGTTTTCGAGAAATGCCATGAGGGGTAATCATTATGGAAGTGGTTAGGTTAAGTTATGTTACGGCTCATAATGGGCTGGAAAGCGGTGATATGTCGAGTATTATTCCGATTAATTAGGACTGAGAAGATCAATTGGCGGTTCTGGAATGTTTCGAATTTTGGGATAACGAAAGAATGGCTTCGTTCATTTCTTTTTTATTACTAACGCAGGAACGATTATAACGAAAAGGTATAGAGATTAGCTTTAGGGAACATAAATACTCCGGAAGTTGATTGTATGCCTGCACTACTGAATGAGCAGGAAAGCCTATACAGCTATTCGCGTGCTGTCAGACTCCTTACCTTTTCATAGTGGTTTTCATCAGGGGCAGTTTCGACTGCCCCTTTTTTGCTATTAGCAAAAAGGAGGAATGGATCGCTTCTACGACGGCTGGACCTATACATGGAAGGCCGGGCGGATGCTGCACAGTATGGAGCGCGGCGGAGAGAGCGCGGTGAGCGCCCAGTTTACCTACGACCATACGGGGCTTCGGGTGAAGAAGAGCGTAAACGGCGTGGATACGCTGTCCCTCCTGAACGGGAAGAATATCACGCACACCCGCAAGGGCATCAACAGCGCAGGCGGTACGGACGCGATCTGGATGCACTTCTTCTACGACGCACAGGGCAGTGTTGCCGCGGTATGTTATAACGGCGTTGATTACGCCTCCCTGCACAATTTGCAGGGAGATGTCGTCGGCCTTATGGACATGGACGGCACCGTGGTGGTAGAATATGGCTACGATGCCTGGGGAGCACCTGTCTACACCGAAGGAAGCATGGCGGCTACGCTGGGCAAAGACAACCCGTTCCGGTACAGGGGGTATGTGTGGGACGAAGAGACCGGGCTGTATTACCTCAGGAGCAGGTATTATGACCCAAGCTGGGGAAGGTTTATCAACGCGGATACGCAACTGGGTAAAGCAGGCACATTACTAAGTCATGATGTGTTTTCTTATTGCGATAATAATCCGATTGGCAATACGGATCATGATGGTGCGACGGCGCTAGCTGCGGCGGCTGCAGGAGCGGCAGGAGGAGCTGCAGTTTTGCTTGTTGCTTTAGCGGCTGGTTTGCTTGGGCTGATTGCAAACTCAAGATATCATCATACCGCAACGAGGCGTACATCTATTGACAGCGGAGCCGTAGTGTTGCCCGTACCAATTCCCGTACCTACACCAGTAACTACGGTAAAGCCCATTCCCACTACAATTACTCCAGCCGTGCCGATTCCAAATTCCATTGTGACACCTGCGTCACAAACAACGACAAGACCCCGTCGGATCGTTGTTTTTCCAGAAAATCCATACGACTTTAAACCGCTTGGACTGGCGATTCTTAACACGATTCATACATCTTCAAATGGGCTTATTCTCAAATGGGGGAATCCGGAAACAAAAACTGCCGTTTTTGAACGGGATGAAGATATCGAATATGGTTCTCATTACCATATTCTTATTGACAATCATCACACAGGAGATCACTTAAGGCCAGGCACACCTGTTCCAGAGCCTTACGCAACGATCTATTTCCCAGATTAAAGGAGGAATCTAGTATGCAAAGGGAATATATTCAGACAAATAAGCAAGAAATCAGGGAAGACATTCGTTTACATGACACCATGCTGACGAAAGTGGTATGGAATTATCAGGATCGTTCCGTTTTTTTTGAACTTACCAATTGGGAATGGGGCGGTGAGGGACATTTGTCTTTAGAGGGGGCTGTTTGTATGGAGGGAAGTGCTTTGGCCCTTTGTGCTGATGTTGAAAGCCCAATTTACATTAACTATTTTATGGCAGATGATCAATGTACAGTATCTGATATGTTTGCGCGCTCTGTTCAATACGGCGACACTATTGATAGAGGTGCTGAATTGCCCGATACTGAACCTTATTTCTGCGTTGCTTTTGGAACGAACATGGGAGATCGACTAAGATTCGTTGTCAGCAAAGTGATTTGGGAAACGGATGACTGACCAGTAAGGCACCTTGGTATCCGCACGCAGAAAGCGAAAGGGAGAGCGTTTACCGCGCTCCCTTTCGCTGCCCCGGACATTATGATACCTTGGGATATTACTATGCTGACCGAAAGAAGCATGACTTAAAAACAAGTAATACCGACCCGTTCCGGTACAGGGGGTATGTGTGGGACGAGGAGACGGGGCTGTATTACCTCAGTAGCAGGTATTACGACCCAAGCTGGGGAAGGTTTGTCAACGCGGATACGCAACTGGCCAGAGGGGAGTTTCGCCTCTTTGATCATGATGCGTTCTGCTATTGCCACCAGAATCCTGTAAACAGAAGTGATTCAGAGGGCGATACTGATATATCCGCCACATTACAGCAAAATGTACAAGTTGCGTTACCGGTATTGGCTCCAATAACAGTTAATCCGGTTGTTGCGTTCTTCCTTGTTTTGCTTTGGCCAGCGCCAACTGCGAATAGTGATGCTTCAACTATCCCATGCTATGACGGTGCGGTAGCCATTCCTCGAAGCGAGGAAAAGGTAAAAACGAATACACAAACGCTGGATGCCGCACCTTCATTACCGAAAAAGGCTGAGAAAGATACTGTTATTTATAGGTGGGGAGGCGCAGCTCCAGAAAATCTGGTTCCAGATGATGATGATATTGAACACGAAGATAAAGCGGGGCTATCCTTTTCTACTATACCCAAGCCTGATGCAGCGTGGACCACGATAAATATAGTAAACGCGACCGGAGTTCTCACTGCTAAACGAGATGGGAGATATCATGTATCAGTGCGGCCGGTAGGCGCGAATCTCAGTATTTGGAAAACGAGGGGTATAGCATCAATCTGGACACAAACACTTAGGCGGATCCTTATACCATTATCGGGAGGGCTAATGAAATGAACGTTGACGTGAATCAGTTATTTGACCTGCTTCGTTGGGACAGTGATGAGAAGGATCAGCAAAAGGGGCTGGAAGAAGCCGCAAAAGTGAGGTATCTTTCGATTTTTATAATGCCGGAGGAAGGCAAGGGTTATTGGGACAACTGCGCAGATATTCTTGCAAGCAGGAGCGATGAGGAACTGAAACCTTATCTTTTTTCTATCTTCAAATGGTTTCGGGATGGGAACTGGCCGGGTTTTATGACAATATATCATAGATTCCGAAAAATCCCGGCAAAGACGATCGTAGAAGCTTATTCGTTTACAATTGGGAGAGCGCAGGAGACAAACGGAATCGATTCTCATAGGTGGTTAACTTGGCTGTCGGGACTGATCAGAGATCAGGAACTTCTTGAGCTGCTTCCTAAAAACCAACAAGAATTAATGAAAGAATACTTTGAGAAGTGGTGGGCGTTCCAGACAGATTATTAACGGAGGGGAATAAAATTCTTGCGACTACAAGCGGATGCGATGGTCGCTCTCCCCTGGCTGCCTGAACAGGCAGCCAGGGAGCTCTGTGAAAATCATCGTGAGAGAGGTTTGCCTCTTATGAAAAGCAGTACGGAAAAAAGAAAAGCATTTGTGGATGCGTTTCAGGAATCGCTTGGGGAAATGGGCTTTTTTGTAAAGAACAGCGTGTTTTACAAATACAGCAAAGCCAACAAGTATCTGTTGTACGTAAACGTGGAAATCGCAGGAGCAGGCACACTGCTAAGGATCAATATCGGTTGGGGTTCCAACTTCGCACCAATCAAATGCCAACGCAAGATGATCTACGGGGCTTATGAGCTGGATGTTTTAAGGTATTTGGAGAGGAACGATGCGAAAGTCAGAGGGGATATCGGACAATTCGTACTTAAGAATGATTTGCCAATGATCCTGCCCCCGAGCGTTGTACCAAATTGAAAGTTAGTCAATCTGGTATAATGAGCCAAAGGAGTGGGATCAATGCCAAGGAAAGCATTCACGGTGGAGCAGATCATCATCAAGCTGCGGGA
>Ga0183096_1001104_pt1 | contig 25582 bp, 23 predicted proteins | sample Biomet5_FD_127791 | JGI IMG/M metagenome (GOLD analysis project Ga0183096, IMG submission 127791) | Microbial communities from bioreactor (seeded with sewage sludge) at LBNL, California, USA - Biofuel metagenome 5 (version 2) (version 3) | ecosystem: Engineered > Bioreactor > Anaerobic >... | reverse complement strand
CTTTAAAATGGTTGTGTATAATAATGCAGAGTTCTTTACGTCAAACAGACTATCTGGGTCGGCTTGGCGGTGAAGAATTCGGTATAATTTTAACCGAGACAGACAAGGAAGGAGCACTTTATCTTGCGGAACGCATTCGAAAGACGGTTGAAAGAAAAAAATTCTGCCAAGATAATATAGCCTTAAAATTAACCATAAGTATCGGGCTAACCAATGTTTTAGAACAAGACAATGGCATTGATATCCTTAGAAGAGCAGATAAGGGATTATTGTCGGCAAAGGAATCTGGAAAAAACAAAGTTATTTCTGTTTAAGCCCGCAGATGTGGAATACGAAGACTGACCTTGGTCCCTATTTCATCCGATGTTTCCATTAAAATTTTTCCGCCGATCGCTCGTGTCATGATTGCAGCACTGTATGTTCCTAGACCTGTACCAAGTTTTTTACCCGATGTCACATATTTTTCAAAAAATTTATCGCGGATTTCTAACGGAACAGGTCTATTGTTCGAAATAGCAATAACAAATTCTTCTTCAGATTCAGATATATCAATAAAAACTTTAGTTTTCTTATCACTTGCCTCAAAGGCATTTCGTAGAAGATTCATTAAAATTATATCAAGCAAAATCGGATCTGTTTGGAAGACAACCCTATCTTTATTACAATTCCTCCCAGCTATATGTATATCGATATAATCTGAATCGATATCCAAACTTATTGAAAGAATGCTAATATTATTATTAATAATCTCAATTGGATCACATTCTTGAGCGTAAAAAGTATAATTCCCACTTTCAATTTTATGAATCTCTAAAGAGCTATTAATTTGATTAAGCATTTTACTACCTGAGCTAACAATTAATCCTAGCATTTCTCTTTGAGTTGAAGTCAGGTTTTCGTCAGTCATTAGCAACTGTGGAATATTGATAATACAATTCAAAGGAGATTTTAAATCGTGCCGAATAATTCTCTCAACATCATCTTTGATCTGTTCTAGGTGTCGAAATTCTGTGATGTCATGGATAGAAGACATTATTAAAGCCATACCACGATACTGTATTGGGCTTGAATAGACTTCAACCTCACGAATTTTCCCATTAGCAAGTCGATGCTCCATAAAATAATGCCCAACTTCCGCGCTTGTAACTTCAGACAATTCATCTAAAACTTCATTTTTAGGTGTGGTTCTTAAGTCGTAGACATGCATTTTTTTCAACTGATTGAGATCATATCCGTAGAAATTTACAGCAGCTTGATTGGCGTCGATAATAGACCCAGTAACAGGTTCTATAATAAGTTTTAACGCCTCGAGACTTTTAAAAAAACTACGATATCGCTCTTCACTTTCACGCAGAGCATCCTCAGCTTGCTTTAGTTCGCTAATTGTGTTTTTAAGAATTTTGTTTTGATTCTCAAGTTCTCTCGAAGATTTTAACAAAGAAAGATGGGTCTTAATACGCGCTTGTACCTCACCAAGATGAAATGGCTTGGTAATGTAATCAACGCCTCCTGCCTCAAATGCCTTGATTTTGTCTTCCGTATCGCCGAGGGCACTGATGAAAATTATTGGAATTTTCCTAAGTGCTTCCTCTGATTTAAAATAGGAACAGGTTTCATATCCGTCCATTTCTGGCATGCGGATATCGAGCAAAACTAGATCAGGTGGACATGCCAGGGCAGCTTTAAGAGCTGCTTTACCATTTTGAGCAGGTTTAACTTGATAACCACATTGCTTGAGCATCTCTGACAATGTTTTGAGATTGGCTGGGATATCGTCAACAACGAGAATGGTTGAATTACACATTTCGCTATCTAAAATTATCATTTCATGTACTCCTGGCATTAAGGATATCACTTAGCATGTCAATCTCATAATTATCCACGAGCTTTTGCAATGAATCAGCCAGGTTAGGGGAGTGCCTGTTGACTTCACGAAAAAGTGTTTTCATATGATCAATATCGAGATTGCTCAAAGCTTCTTTCATGGTATCTACCAACGCCGAAGGAAGGGTTCCCATCAGCTCTAAAATGGTACATTTGTCCAAATCTTCTTTAGTAGATTGCAATGGCAATCCATAAATATACTCAATATGTAGATATCTCCGGATATTTTCATAGAGTTCATCTGTCCGCACGGGTTTTCTAATAAAGTCGTCAACACCAGCTTCAAATATTCGTTGCTTATCTTCTTCAAACGCACTTGCTGTAATTGCAACAATAGGAATTGTAGCACCGTTTTCTGATGCTCTTATGCGTCGTGTCGCTTCATACCCATCCATTACTGGCATACACATATCCATTAAAATCAAATTTGGTTGATTTTTTAAGTAACTTTGTACAGCTTCTTGACCATTATCGGCAATGTCAACTACAAAACCAATAGGATTTAAGAACTTTGTCATAAGAATTCGACTGTCCGCATTGTCATCCACAACCAAAATTCGCAGTGTTGGATTGCATGGAGTAAATCCTATCACTGGAAGTGATGTTTGCCTGCAAGGAGCTTGTTTTTTTTTCAACAGGAGTGTAAAGAATGTCGAAAGAAAAAGTTGATCCTTGGCCTAGTTTACTTTTAACTGTGATCGTTCCACCCATAAGTTCAACAAGTTTTCGACTAATGTAAAGACCAAGCCCGGCCCCCTCTCGATTTATTCCACCCTGTTCAAACCGTTCAAAAAGTCGAGGTATATCATCGTGTAAAAGACCAGGACCAGTATCCTCCACCTCAAAAAACAGACGATTTTCGCTGGCACTCGTCCGAATCACAACGCCGCCGGTCTCAGTAAACTTTACAGCATTCCCAGCGAGATTAACTATCACTTGACGAAGTCTTTTTTCGTCAGCCTTGATGATCTGCGGTACATCAGAATCTAGCTCAATAGTGAACTTCAAACCTTTTACTTTAGCCCTTACAGACAGCATTTCATCGATAGTCTGTAGGGTTAGGTAAAAATCAAAATTATTTTCCGTTAGAGATATTCGGCCAATTTCAATTTTCGATATATCTAGTACATCATTAATCAGCCCAAGTAAATGTTCTCCACTGCGTAGGATGATTCCTAAATTGTCTTTTTGCTCTTTGTTCAAAGTAGGATCGCTCTGCATTATTTGGGAAAATCCTAAGACAGCATTTAAAGGAGTACGCAACTCATGACTCATATTGGCTAGAAAAAGACTTTTCGCTTGATTTGCAGCTTCAGCTATTTCTTTCGCATGAAAAAGTTCCTCTTGAATCCGTTGCCGTTCTTTAATTTCAGCTTGAAGTGCATTAGTCCGCTCTGCAACTAGTTCTTCTAAGTGGTTTCTATAGACATATAGTTCGTCCTCGGCTTCCTTGCGCTCAGTAATGTCCAAGGCAAACCCATCATAATATACAGAGGCATTTTCCTGATTATGTATAGCTTTTGCGTATGCACTCATCCACATTGTTTTGCCATCAATGCGCCGAATGTGCATTGGGAAATCAGACACTACTCCATTGATTGAAAGGATTGATTTAAATTGTTCGCGCTGATGGGGGTCGATGTATAGTGAAGATATGTCCTTAATGGAATCGATCATCTCCTGTGGATTTTCAAAGCCAACCATGCGAGAAAAACATGCGTTTACCATGCGATATTGACCACCAGGAGTAGACTGAAAAATACCAATTGGAGCATTTTCGAAAATATTACGCAACCGACTCTCACTTTCAGCGAGAGCTGCCTGTGATTTTTTTCTATCAGTAATGTCCGTGACAACCCCAATTAAACCAACAGTGTTTTTATGTGCATCTTTGTAAATAGCTTTACTTAAGATAACATCACGAACGCCAATTGCTGACGGCATGGATGTTTCGTACTCCTGCTTACCCTCCTCATCAAATAGCAAGTCATCTTTTATCCTATAAGTTGATGCATGCTGTTGTGGGAACACTTCAAAAACTGATTTTCCAATAATATTTTTTCGAGACGTACCGAGTAGATCCTCCCATGCTTTGTTGCAACCAAGATATTCTCCAAAAGTATTTTTATAAAAAACTGGATTTGGCAATGCTTCAAGTAAAGTGTTGGCAAAATTATACTGTGTTTGAAGTAAAGACTCTGTGTTTTTTTGTTCAGTAATATCCACTGTAAAACCGTCGAAGTGTGAAATGTTACCTGATTTGTCGTAAACTGTCCTCATATTCATCAAAACCCAAACCAATGATCCATTTTTTTTCTTTCGTTGTACTATTTTATTGGTCATGATCCCATCTGTTTTTAATGAATAAACGATGTCACGCCAATCTGAAGAATTATTAAAAGTTTGATCAGGGATTGATTTAACCGAAGAAATAAGATCTTCTGGAGAAGCATAGCCTAAAATATCGGACAAAGCTTTGTTAGCGTCAAGATAATACCCTTCAGGAACACTTAAAAAAATTCCAATGGGGGAGAGAGCATAAAGTTTTTTTAAACGTTCTTCACTGTCCTGCAGATTGTGCTCCGCCTGTTTTCGATCGGTAATATCTACATAAATGACGATAGTATTATGCCCTATCCGGGAACAAGTGGCCTCGGCAATACGCTGATTTCCATCCTTGCATGTTACTCGATATTCCGGTGGCGTATCCTTTATGCCTTTATGGTTGACTTGGACGATATCCAGTTCATACAAAGCGTTCGAATTGTCCTGGGAGTGTTCGTTGGGAACGGCCCGCCCCAACCAAGATTTCTTACTTGGAATATCCTCACGTGTGTACCCGAAGGTGGCCTCAAAGCGATCATTTAGGATTTCGACATTACCGGTTTCATCGAAAACAATAATAGGAATTGGGGCCTGTGTGATCAATTCTCGGAAATGTCGATCACTTTCTCGTAATGCGACTGTAGTTTGCTGAAGCTTGTTTACAACTCTACTTAGTTGCAAATTTTTAACCCCTAGATTTGAAATCAAGACGGTTATCTTTAGAAGAAAATCCATAAGAAGCTCAACATGTGTGCGTTTAAATCGCGGAACTTTTTCTAGTGCGTTGAGGTATTCTTCATGGTCAAATCCATATTTATCAGCTTGTTTTTCAAATATGCTAACATCAACTACCTCATCTTCATAAAAAAATTGTCCTGCATAGATGTTTCCAACATGTTTTCTTTCAATATACAGTGGCGTCACAATATCCCAAAGATTGTTGCCACATCGATAAGCAACGTAACGACCTGGGCAAGCATTTTTTTCTAAATAAAAATCGCTTTTATTGCAATTGTAAGCAGATTCTGGGTGCATCCTGTGAAATTTTGTACAGATATCTTGCCACCCAGAGGCGACTAGGATGTCTCCTTTAAGATCTAAAATAGCAAATGCTGCTCCTGTTAGCTTTTGAAAATCACTCATCATGTTTTGGATATATGCAGTATCTAATATTGCTTTTAAATCTATTGAAGATTCATCAACAATAATATTGGAGTCAGACACTGCAAAAACTTGCTCATTTTGTTCTGGCGAGGCAGCTAATGTTTCAAGGTTGGCTATACGAAGATACGTTGCCTGCAATTCTCTGATCAACTCTTCTTTTGATTTTGCATTAAGGTCGGTCAGCATGAAGATTCCTGGCACTTAGGCCTCTGGCTACAAGATCACTCGGATAGTTATTGGCCATAGTATAAATATCTCCCCACAATTTTCAAATAACTCTTTACGGGCTCGGTTACAAGGGCTGGGAAGGAAGTGACCATTTAAGCCAGCAATGGTGTTTTCGCAGAAAACAAAATTGTGCAGGTTCATGCATCGAGCAACTATCTAAATTGTCAGTAGTTTCTCTAAGTAAATTTCCGTCCCCCTCCTCCTGGGGATTTGGATGGGCTTGCCCCCTACGGACATACCCTTCCTTCGCTCGGACAGGGGCCCTACTGGGCGTTTCCCCCTGACCTCCCCCATTGGGCTCCCCCAGCTCTGAACTTCCAGGAAAACCCCGCTCCGGCCCAACGTACGAAAAGCTCAGCCCCAGTTCCAGCTTTTTCCCTGTCCCCGTGACCGTCTCCCTGGCCCAGGGTATCCTTCTTCCCAAAATTCCCAATGCTTCACCAGGAACTAAAGGACATCCTATGCCACCACAACACCTCGATAATCTCACTTTGAAGGATGAGATCATCAACGCATTTCGTCCGGTTGAGCAGCTTTTCAGGATTATGGATACCTCTGGACTCGATGTCGATGGAACGATTATCCGGTGCTACGCCGAAATCGGACTCGAGCTTACAGGAAACTTCCGGGAACGAATCGAAAAGTTGCTTGGTCGAAAGCAGGATGGAGCCGAAAATGCCAAAGGATGACAGCTGGAACGTCGTTTATGCCTATTCCAGGGAACAGGCCATTCTTGACGGGGTTCTGGTCGACGTCACCGAACAAGCAAAAGCTATCGGCTTCAAGCTCCATACCGTGGTTACCGATCACCTGTTCCACGGCTATGTCGAAGTTCCCGAAGGTCTCGAAGGAGAAGGCCAATCCGTCACCGGCCGGCTCCATGACGTGATGGTTCTGGCGCTGTTCGCTGCCAGAAGAGCCGTGAACACGGACAGGGTTACCTTCAAAGTCGACTTCCTGATGGCTCCAGGAAGGAAGGAAACCGTCGAGGTCGTCGCCCATATCGGCCCCGGTGATCACGGGGAGCCGGTCCTGACCATTATGCTTCCAGAGGATGATTAGGGATTTTAACCAGATAACCAGGAGATAAGTATGTTTTCGTTTCTGTTGGGTGTTGCTTTGGGGACCATCGTCGTTGTCGTCGGTGCGCAGCTGCTGACCATCCATCCCAAGCCGAGTCGGTTGCGCAGTCCGAAGTAGCCGGGAAGTTGCCCAACTTCGAAGGAAAGCCCGAGCATGCGCAGCTTGGGCTTTTTCTTTAACGCAGCGATTTCAGACGGGAATGAGATGAATTAGCTGCGTTCCGATTTTAAGAAAAAGTGGTGAGTGGCAAAGAGAAGTAGCGCTGAATCCCCTGGATGGTGGTAAACTAAAAAGTCAAACCCCGGGATTTTCGGCACTGGTGCTTGAAAAACGGGGGTAAAGTGGGAAAAGCAGATTATTATCGCTGCCAGAATCCAAGCGGTAGTTTCTTCGATATGACATTTTGAGTTGAAAATGAACGCCCCTTTGGGGACAGGGGTAGTTAACGACCTATAGATAGAAATTATAGTCCAAAATGGACATAACCAAAATATAGCTTATTACCATTTAACCTTTGGGTTATTGTAGTCTTCCACGAACTTTGTTAGCATACGATCCAATTGTTTTTCATCGTCTCTGTGGGCAACGAACCAAATGTGATATTTAAATACTTCTAAAATGCTTCTCCTTATTGACCATAGCAAATAAATGTCATCAAAGAGAGTTGCCTCTGCAAGTGCATCAAGATCAGATGTTGTGCTAGTATCCTTCTCACGCGAGTGAGAAATATTAAAAATACACTCATTCGCTATTGATTTAATACCTATTTCATCTTTTGTTTCATTTATATTGTCGACTAACAATATCCTATCGATAGCCCTTGCCATAATTTCATCTATGCATTTGTTGCTCAACAATCCAAATGGTTCAAATATTTCCAATTCGCCAGAAGGTCTCTCTGGCTTTCTCATGCGTTCTTTTTCAATATTTTTTTTAATCTCTTCGTGTAAGGCATTCAGCCTTTTATCATAAGATTTTTCAAGAACAGTACGTGCAGTAAAAAGATTTGATTCGTCATAAATTTTTCTCAAATTAACCGAGTGTGTGTCAGTAGTCTCTAATAAGTCAGGCGAAATGTTTATATCGTCAAAATTTTTTAAATATACATAATTACCTTGTCCCCAGGGGATATAAGCAGGTAATGTTTGATGCTTTTTCATTGCTTGAATCCCATACCCAGAATTATCATATGTAAATACAGTCTTCAAATCGGAAATGTAATTTTTAAAAAGCTTTTCAAGCAGCAGAATAGTAAATCTATCTTGCGGCAGATATATTCCCAAAAAATGGAGGCGAAACTGTTCTGCGTTACTGTAATTTTTTGAATTCAAAAAATCAACAAGGCAACGATATGCCATGCCAATAAAAGGGCTTGGTATATTTCGTTTGCTCACTCTGCTGCCAACAAGACCTCCAATGGCACGATTTTTTATTAAATTGCTAAGCTCAGCCTCTATATATATCTCTCTCCATATTTTGTAAAAACTTGGCTTCAAAAACTGAGATATAAAATAATATTTATCAAGTAAATTTATATTCGTTTTTAATATCGCTATTGTTTCTTTTGTTGCGTCAAGATTCGCTTTTTTTATTTGAGCTAAATTTGCGTTGTAGCTCTTATCTTTTTTGTTGTATGGCAAATCAAGTGAAAAAATATAATCGTAATCATCAGGATAATTTTGCAAATAGTAAGCATAGTTTTTAGTGAGCTCTGGAATATCAACCGCCTTATATCTGCCTGTAATAAAAGAATACCCTCCGGAATCAACCCATATGTTTGGATTCAACCTAGCATATTTGCGTTTAAATTTAACAATATCATTATGAAACTTGTCAATATCTTTGGGTTTTAATGGATTTTTAAACGCTTTAGCAAGAGAAATTAATAAGTTGTTGGTGTGTTTGCATATGCTGGGCATGAGATCAAGAGCTTCAGTGTAGGGCTTTGCACTTTTCAAAACATTTACAAATTCCATCAGATGGACTCCTAGTTGTGGCTACTCAATAATTAGAAAATGCACATAAACAAGTTTAGTCGACATTCTGATGATCAACTTTAAGTCGATGGGAACAATAAACAATTGTTGCAACAATAAATGAAATATTTTTAGTTTTCATCAAAATATTATGTAAAGAGAATTTTAATTTCAAACCGTAGAGGTCGAGCTATTCTAAAAACACATATTCACAGATTATATCTCAAAAAAAAACAATTACAAGACTTAAAAGTACTTACCAACAGGAGTCATGTTCAGTTTACGCAATCGGCTCCATAATGTAGACTCATTCTTTCCGATATATTTACTAATACGCCGGACAGATTTAAATTTTTTTAACATAAAAGCATAATATTTTTTAAGCAAAGCCTCCTCAGTGAATTCCAAAAAATTTATTGATTTCGTCTCTGTGTCTTCGTCAACGATTACATCATTAATTTCCGAAGTGCTGTCTTTAATAATATCCTTAACATACTTTTCCCAACTTTCATTAATTTTATAGCGGTGAGTTATGACAAGGTGTTTCCCAAGAGTAAATTCAAGAGCCTTTGGGATAATCTCAGCGAAACTGAAAACTTGCAATATTTGTTTATGGTGTTTAGATAGCTCTGCAATATCATTAATATATATCTCAGATTCTTCAAATATATTAGAATTAGAGTTTGGATTTTTTAAAAATATTTTGCATATAACATCAAAACAAGCTCCTATTTTTTCTAACTCTTTATTCTTCTCAAGGAACATTATGTTCTGAATAGACTCAATTTTTTTAACAAACTTATCAAGCTTGAATGCGTTTTTATAATAATATTTATTGCTCATGTTAAGTTTATACTGTAGCTCTTGGATGAACTCTACGAAAGTCTGAGATTCAAAGGAGGCTTTTCGATTGAGCATAAGGCTTCTATTTAAAATATTTGGCCTAGAAATTGTAGACTTTTTATTTGCCTCAGGGAAAGGATTAGGCTTATTCTCAATAAAAGATTTAACTAAATCTGACAATTCTTTAGACTCAAATTCAAATTTATCTAAATTATTTTTGTATATATTTTGAATTTCGCGCAATTCTTCGAGTGTGGAAAATGAATAAGGAACTTGCAGACCATAACTGACAATCACAGAATTAAAAAAACCAAGATCAAATTTTGTTTTTAACAAACTGGTACAGAAATTCCCCAAATAAATATTCACTAATGATGTCTGTCTTTGATCTAATGGGAAGAATAAAGGCGAAGGCCCTTCTTCCTTCTTGTCAAGCAATGGCGTATTAAGACTACGTGCTTTATCTTCAGACAAAATTATTGAGATAACACGTTCAAGTTCTCTAATATTTCCTGGCCAATGATAAGCCAAAAGGCTTAAAGCGTGCTGTGGAGTCAATCTTTTAAATATATCTGGATATTTCAGGGCGATATAGTACAAAATATCAAGCCTGCGTTCGTGCAAAGCAGGCAGGAAGATAGGAAAAAATCTGTACCAAAAGTCAGGCCGAAAATGATCTTGTTTTTTATTGGTGGTTCCTATTATTTTCACCTTCGCTTTTTTTATTGTATTTGACCCTACTCGCCTGTATTCACCTTCTTCTATGAATATTAAGAGTTTTGCTTGAACAGTATCTAAGAGCTCCCCTATTTCGTCTAAAATCAAAAGACCCTCGTCAGCATCTTCAACAATACCATTCTTGTCAGATGATGCACCAGTAAACGCCCCTTTAACATGTCCAAAAATCTCAGAATCTGCAAGTTCTTTTCCAAAAGAAGCACAATTTAATCTTAAACTTTGCTTTTTCACATGTTTCGGCTTTCTTGTTGTCTTTGACGAAGTAAAACTAGTATCGATAGAATCTATGTCGGAATATTCAGCATCAACAACAAGTTTATTTTTGTTTTGAAGCTCAAATATTTTACGAGCGGCTGAAATAAATAGTTCTTTTCCCGAACCTGAATCGCCAATTATCATCAATGGTTTATCATGTATTGTTGGATTAGGGGACAAATAATCACGAATAATATCTAGATATCTAAAAAAGACATCTCTCATGCCAGGGAGAACAAACCATTCACGTTCATCCATGAGTCATCTCCAAAATCAACCACGAAAGAATGTCTTTCAAAAACAATATACCTTTAAGAAATCTTCCCACAACAAGAAGATTGCACCCTGTCACAAGGCAAGGCCAGAAAAGCTCGGCCACGGCCACGCTATACTTATTATTTTCGAACATCCCTCCATCCCTGTCAATCGGGAAGATGCTTGTCTGAAGTCTGTAGCTATATTTAGCGTCTAACGTTTTATACAACTACTAACGTTAAATATAACGTCTATTTTTCAATTTATAAAAACAAAGAAAAATTTTTATATAATAAAATCATAATGTTAACTCTAAAATTAACTGTGGCAATGATTTTGCTACGTCATTGGTAACCTCGCGAGAGAGGGGGGGAGCCCAACAACCCAACGCTACACCGAAACGGGGGCCTCTCCATGCTGAGAATCGGTGGGCATAAACATCTTGAGGTTACCATGGAACTTACTGGATTCGGAAAGAACGAAGGCACGCCGCTCGGCCAGGATCCAACCCAGGCCACAGCGGAGAATGCGGACGTTATGGAGGCTTCGGCCACCAAGGTCCGCAAGCCCAAGAAGGTGCGCACCCTTACCCGCGAACGCGTCAACGAAATCGCGGCAGAAATGGCCAAGCACGCGGTTGAGGGACACTTCACGGATAACCTGATCCCGGTTTCCCTTGTCGCCGAGCACTTCAATATCACCGTGTCCCTGGTGGAGCGCATCTTCATCCAGGCTTTCAGCGAGCACGGCCTGGCCGGCTACAAGCTCGACTATGGCACCGACGGCACCGGCAAGGGGTCGGACGAGTGCTACATCGACGACCGCGGCATGATCCTGATCGGCAAGAGCATCATCGAAAGCTTCAACAGCAAGTCCGATCTCGGCTGCAAGTTCGAAAAGGGTGACAAGTTCACGGCCACCTGCTCGAAAAACGAGATCGTCCTGACCATCAAGCAGTAGAGGAAGATGCTGGGGTTAGAGTTAGCTAGCCCCAGCCCATTAATCCACAAACAAGGGAGAATCCCATGTCGTTTGAAAACACCCCCTCGTATACGAAGTCGAAGGTGTTCATTCCTCGTGAAGACTTTGCATCGGCTATAATCAATTTTCACAAGGAGGCCTTGGCCGACTTCTATATGTTGATCGACAATGGAGTTTTTGACAAGGAGCTCGTCGATGCTGTCGATAACATGATGTTTGGAAAGCCACACTACAGGCTCCATGTCCTCAACCAGCTCTATCAGAACTACCTTTCCAACGTGTGTCTTAGGGGAGTGTGGGCAAAATACGGCAACATGAAGCTGATTATGACCGCCAAGAAGTAATCAGCAGCCACATGTTATAACAGACCATTACACTGTGGGGCTAGCTGCCAGAGTTAGCCCCACAAAACAATCAACCGACCTCAAGACAAGGAACAAATCATGCCTGACGAGTTAGACGATATTCCTGTTCATGGCTGGTACAACAAGCCTGTTGTCACGTTTGAAAACTTTATCGGGACATTCAAAGATTGTCCTAAGGATGTCTTGGACGAACTCAAAAAGCGTTGGGATTTGGGGTATTATGAGGAAATGCTTCAGAGCTCTTGCCATAACATAGATGGCGCGGATTACTACGATATCAATGTCTTGTGGTGCATTCTCCACAATCGCATCTGCTCCAGAGAGGGGAGCACGATTGGGATTAAGAATGGCGGCATCAAGTTGGTAGAGGAAATGTTCGTCCTCTAAATACCCACAGCAGGTGGGGCTGGCAACTAAAGCTGGCCCCTCCTCAAGAACCAAACAATTCTGCCGCCGGCCGCCACTAAGCGGATAACCACCGAGCTAGACAATAAACCACCAACCATGAGGTAAGCGACATGACTTCGGATACCAGTGAAACGGGCACACAAACGCCCACAACAGATTTCCCGGCAGTTGACCAAGCTGCTACCGGCAGTTTCCTTCCCAATCCCATGCTGGCCACGGATTCCGAGGCCCCGGCCGCCGGATCGGACACCGCCGCCGCCCCGGCGACCAAGCAGGAGGAAAAGAAGGAGCCCTTTAAGGTCATTGAGGAGCAGCTGGAATTGTTCCGGGATCGCAATGACACCCGCTATGCGACCGTGATGATCGGCGGGGTCAATCACAACTTCGAGATCGGTTGCAAGGACTTCAATGAAGCGGTCAAACGGATGTTCTATGACCTTGCTGGGAAAACTCCTTCTCCAGCAGATCTCACCGAGTTAAATGAAAATCTTCGGTTCAAGGCCAGACACTTCGGCCCGACACTTGATATCTACAACCGCTTTGCTAATGATAATGGCGAAATATACATTGATCTCTGCAAAGATGGCCAAGCTATCCATATCACCAAGGATGGTTGGGATGTCGTCAAGAATCCCTATGTCAAGTTTATCCAGTATCCACACATGCAGCCGCTGCCGATGCCGAAAAAGGGAGGGGACTTCAAAGAGATACTCAAGTTCTTCAACATCAAACGCGATGACGACAAGATACTTATTCTTACATGGATTCTTGTCGCTGTTATGGCAAGAATCTCTCGCGCAATCTTGATTCTCCATGGAGCACCGGGAGCTTGTAAGTCTTCCACCTTGTCGCTCATTCGTCAGACACTCGACCCATCATCTCAGATGCTCACTTATGCGCATAAAACAGCCAATGAGGCAGCAGTATACCTCGTCGCCAATGCTGTTGCGACTTTCGACAATTTGACCAACCTTTCAAAGGATGTCGAAAATATATTGTGCATGGCGGCTACCGGAGGTGGGATTTCCAAGCGTAAGCTGTTCTCCGATATGGACTCGGTAATCCTCCAATTCAAACGGTCGGTTATCCTAACCAGCTTGGATGTTCCGACAAAAGCTTCTGATCTCCTGGACAGGGCTATTGCCATCGAGCTTGACCGTGTGCAGGGGAAGCGTCTCTTGGACGACGAGTTGGAGCGTGAGTACGCAGCAAAGTTGCCCGGCATCCTGGGCGGGATGTGCGATACCTTGTCCCGAATGCTCACCTTGCGCGACAGGGTGACCGTCACCGATCTCCCGCGTATGGCAGATTATGCCCTGTGGGCCTGTGCTGGGGCCATGGCACTGGGTTATAGCGAAGAGGACTTTCGGAAAGCCTACTCACGGGCCGCGCTACGGGTCCAGAACGATGTGCTCCAGCAGGAAGGATTAGCAAAAATTCTGCTGGATTATCTGGACAAGCGGGGAGACACCTCCGACTTCGTTGCCAACGTGTGGAGTGATCTCATTGCCCATGCCCAGCAATGTGGATTCCCCGTTGATGACATTCCGAAAGGTGCAAGTCCGTTATCCCGGGCTCTCAAGAAGTTCATTCCGCTTCTGGAGGTCATGGGATGGAAGGTGGAATTCTCCGAGAGCAAGCGGAAAGGCCGTGAGGTGAGTTTTCGTAAAATCACCCCTACCTCGATCACCCCGGCTTCTCCCGAAATCACCGAACCTGCGGCCGAAGCTGTGACACCTCCGGTGCAACCGACCAGCATCGAAGAAGCGCCCAAGCAGGATTCGGTTATCGGCAGGCCCGAAGACGCGGCTTCTGTGACGCCTATCCTGCCCCCTGTGAGCATCACCCCGGCTGAATCCGATGGTTGGCCGCAGCCGCAGCAGTCGGTCCAGGGTCTTGCGAATCCGTTCCTGCCCCATGTTCCCGCCGAGTCGGACAACGACGAGCACGAAGCTGACATCACCAACAACGCCGCCCCTGAAGGCGAAGGTGACCCTTACGAACTGGGCGATTAGCCGGAGGAACCAGGCAATGAAAAACGATTTCCGTAGTCCCGTATGGTATTATCACCCGCAGCCCCGCCCACCAGGGCGACCACCTCCAGAAGCCGGAGTTAGCTCGATGGCCTTGGGAAATGGAATATACCTGCAAACAGGGAGACCATGACCAGGGCCATCTGCTTTATCTCCCTCAGGGACAGAGCCCCATGCTCCTGACAACTGAGAATTGCTCCGATAACCAGCCCTCCTGTCCAGGTAATCCACCAGAGGGTCATTGCCCAAACTGCGACGATGATCATGCCCTTGGTCCTGGTTGTCCTGACTGGAGTCCTCGACATCTGCTGGTGATCTCAAAGGGCCCGGTGGCGGCAGGGGCGGCAATGGGGAGGCATCCCATCAAAATGCCTCCACCAAAAACTGCCCAGAAATATTAGATTTTTTAACCTGGGGGCGGCAGGGGCGACATTTTGAGGGATTTTCATTTTTCCCCTCCCCCTTCCCCCCTCCCCCAAAAAGAAGGAGCTGATACACCATCAACAAAGATGGAGAAGTAGTATCAATAGTATCTAAAGAAAAGAAGAATAAGTAGTATACCACCAACAGATAAGAAGATAAAATAGATTAAAATTAAATATATAATCTAAATTAATATATAAATATGATTATATAATATGTATATTAATTCAATATTATTACTTCTACTTATTCACCTTATTACCTCTACTTCTGCTTCTGTTTATCATCAACTTCATCTTCTATAATGGGGTAACTACTTCACTTTTCTTTTTGAAAAGGGGAGGGGGTAGGGGTAAAAAAAGGGGGAAGAAAAGGAAATTTGCAAAAATGCCTCCCCTGCCGCCCCCACCCCCAAATTTCCACTAAATTCAACGGTTTCTTGGGGGAGGTAAAAAAGGGGGATGCCTCCACCGACCCGCCACCGCCGCCACCTTAGAAAGGACGAGCCAAGGGCCTTCTCCTCCATAGACAGGGCAATTCTCACCAGTCCCAGTCTCACCGGCTATTTCTTCCTCTCCCCCGCCGTGACCGGTCCCCTGGGCCAGGGTATCCTTCACCGTGGCCCCGAACCCGCCCCACAGGGACTCAGGTCCTGGGCTTCTCGTAACTGCATGATGCTCGGCCGGAGCGGCAACTGGGCTATCGGAAGAAAGCCTGTGCGACATTGAAGAAGAGCCGCAACCGCTCCTCATCCGCTTCCTCGATCTGCCGGGCCAGGATGCGGCGCAGGTCCTCGGGGGTCAGTTTGAACTCGTCCAGGTTGAAGAGCTCGGCCAGGGGAATGCCGAAAGCAGCCGCCAAGGTTTCGACGCTGGTGAGGGACGGGTTCCGTCGTCCCCGCTCGATTTCTCCAATGTATTGGAGGGACAGGCCGGAGAGCTCGGCCAATTTTTCCTGGGTCATGTCGCGATTGCGACGAATCGTCCTGATTTTCTTGCCAAAAAGTTCCTGAACGTTGTCCATGCCTCACCCCCTAGCACAGGGTAAGGCAATGATTTACGGGCTATAAGCAACGATGGTCTAGTTATTGCTTAATATAAGACAACAATCATTATTAAATGTGCTTTTGAAAAACTACTTTTGTTTCCAAGGGGTTGTCCCCAAGCGAACCAGGAAAGGATTTCCCGTTACCTCAGAGGAAGTCGTATGTCCTTGATTATTAATCACAATATGGCCACGCGGTTGTCGTCTTACTTCTGGATCAGCACCCTGGCCACGGTCAGGATCGCACGCACCGACTCTTCACTGGCACCATCCAAGAGCTCCAGAAGTTCCTTCCGGGCCTGCTCCTTGGTCAACCCCACATCTCCGAGATCAAAAAGGGCGGTCAGTTCGACATCCAGGGCGGCGGCCAATCTTTCGACGTTCACCAAGGTCGGATTCCCCCTACCTCGTTCGATTTCGCCAACACTTTGGAGAGACAGGCCGGCACGTTCGGCAACCTGCTCCTGGGTCATGTCCTTGGCCCGGCGCAATGACCGAAGCCGCTTTCCAAAAACCGTAAGAATCTCGCCCATAAGACCATCCTTTTCGGACAGTCTAGGGCAAGCTGATTCCCTCTATAAGCAAGTTAGGTACGTATTATGCTTATGATTAAAAAGTAAACTTTATATTTTGACGTTTTTCTTCCTGACAAGGAATTTCAGACGGTTATGCCCCAAGGTCCAGGAAAAGAATTCCAGGTGGGTCACGGGGCGTTGCGCGAGAAATCGGGAAGGAGCTGCCCTCATGGCGCTAACGATCAATCATAACATGATGGCGATGAACGCGGCCCGGAACCTTTCGGACCACTATGGGGCCTTGAGCACTTCGACCCAGCGGCTGTCATCCGGGATGCGGATTAATTCCTCTGCCGACGACGCGGCCGGGTTGGCAGTCCGGGAGCTCATGCGCTCCGACATCGCCACGATGAACCAGGGCATCAGAAACTGCAATGATGCCGTCTCCCTGTGTCAGACCGCAGATGGTGGGCTTCAGATCATCGACGAGAAGCTCACCCGCATGAAGGAGTTGGCCGAGCAGGCCGCCACCGGTACCTACTCCTCGGATCAACGCCTGATCATCGATTCCGAATACCAGGCCATGGCTTCCGAGATTCAGCGGATCGCGGTTGCCACCGATTTCAACGGAATCAAGCTCCTCGATGAGAGCATCGCCCTTTGGGCGCACAATGGGACACAACCGCAGAGTACCGGACAACTCAAAATTCATTTCGGAACAGGGAACTCCTCGGCAGAGGATTATTACTACATTGCGACAAGCAGGCCCATGGAAGCGACATGGTTGAGTGATGGTCTCGGTTTGATGTCTGACCTCGACAGCCAGTTACATCGTGCCGGTTATGCCGCCTATGGGTGGAGCTTCTGGAAAGTCACCGATGGAGATAAAAACGGACACGCCATAGACGACGAGAACAACCTTGTCGCATCAGCGAAAGCATATGTTCAGGATCAGACGAACAAATATATCGCTACCAATGGGCAAGATGCCTGGGACAAACTGGATATTCGAGAAAAGATGCGACTCCAGGTTCAATGGGGAAAAGACGAGGTGCAAAATGTCGCTAACACAGGAGACCTCTTCAATGGTGCCGTCTTAAACGGCAATGTCGATCAAAGGAAGGGGATCGGTCAATATGCTTTGAGCTATTACGGGTCTTTTGATGGAAATACCATCTACACGCAGCAAGACGCTCAAAAAGCCTTAGGTGTCCTCGACGATGCCATGGTCCAGGTTAATCAAAACAGAGCATATTTCGGTGCTACGCAAAATCGTCTTGAAAATACAGTTTCTAACCTAGAAATCCAAGCTGAGAATCTCCAAGCTGCCGAATCTCAAATTTCAGACACTGATTTTGCATCGGAGATGACCAACTTCGTCCGAGAACAGATTCTGACACAAGCTGCTACGGCGATGCTCTCGCAAGCGAACTCAATGCCCAAGATGGCCCTCCAGTTGATCCAGGGAGGATGACAGGGCCTCTTCCGACTCCGGTAAAAAGAGCACAGGGCAGCATTTCGAGTTGCCGCGCCCCATAAGCCCTCAAAAGCCGACAGAACCAGCGCTTTCGACCAACTGATGCGTCACCGACACATCATCATCTTCACCGCGCTTGAATCTTCAGCTTTGTTTTTCCGAAAAAGTCAACATGACTTTGGTGATACATTTTACTCAAAATAATCAGAGTAAATATTATCTATACCAAAATGATTATTCGTCATGTTTTCAGATAACACCAAGGAAACCAGCTTCATTTCGTCATTATTTATACAGATATTGTTTATCAGTAATGAAAAAGACTTTGAAGTTGCTCAAGTAGCGATGACAAGTCTTCGTTTAAACTCAAGAGAAGTTTCCAAAACAGCTATTAATGTTATGGGGGCCTTGCAGTTTATCCAGTCTCAGTGCCGTTGTCGTACGGCCGATCCTTAACCTGAAAGGATCGAGGTCAAAAAACAAGAACCGAGTTGATTTCCAATCAACTGGTGCCAACCCGTCAATGGTGACAACGATGGGGGAAGGGCTGAGACCGAAGAACCAGCCTGCTTTCAGTATCATACTGATTAGATCGAGGTGGCCCATATATCAAATGATGTTCGTGACAAACAGAAATTGCCGGTATTTACCAGTACAGAAGGAGGAATCAGGAAGTCACCTCTTTCGGGTATATGGATGCGTTTAGATGTTGGATAGTTCCGAATAGATTGGATAAATGACCAAGGGAAGCCCATGCTTGTAAAGAGTTATGGGTGTCAGCGTACTTGTAAGGAGTACCCCGAAATGATGTTCCCCGTGATGCGAGACGAAACTTCGAATGATTCAGTTTAAATGAAGACTGTCGTCGTGAACGAGCAAGAAGAAAACAACGTCTTGGAAATTATAGGGGCTCTTCGTCTAGAGCTCCGGTAACATTTACATAGTTTTCAGTCTATCTCGCGTCTATTCAAAAAAGGGGAACATCATTTCGGGATCGCCGGATACGAGAAAATCGTACGTCCGGTGGTGATACGGAGCTTGGGATTGGTGACAGTCCTATTCGACCGGGTGCTCATCGGCAGCTATGGGAAATCCATGGCGCTTGATGGGCGGCTGTCGTGTTCGGATTGAAACGGCAGCCTCCTGGGTAACACCGGGAGGTTGTTTTTGTCGTCTGACTTGGGGATGGGGTCAAGGTTGGGCGCTGATTGCTCCTCTGGTGGTCGGAGGGGGTCAATTTTCGACGCTGATTTTCTTGGCCCTGGTGATGTCGCACGGCGGCGTCCTGGTTGAGTCGGTAGTTGTCGTTTCCCCGCCCCGGCCCCTTCCCCAGGACCGGCCTCTCCCCATCCCCAAAAATCGACCTCGTATACGCCCCTCTCCTGCGAGTTCGGGGCTGTCCCTATGGTTTGCCTTCCCCTCCCCCGAAAACCCCGGAAATCGCGCCCTCGCCCCAAAGTCCGTTTCCAGCACGCGGAAAATGACGACTTCAGGGTCAAAATCGGCAGAATCGAGGCCAAATCAAGCAATTTTGAGCGCAAATTCTGCGGTTTTTACTCAGATATACAGATATATTACCAATAATAACCATTATCAACAAAGGAGCGATTATGTCGACCAAGAAGGATACCACGGATACGTCCCTGGAGATGACTTCCGAACCCAAGAAGCGTCCTGAGTCGAAGTACAATGCTTCGATCCTTCGGGAGTGCATCAAGGAAGGACTCGACGCCAAGTCGATCATGGAGAGGATGGGCATTACCCACAAGCCTACCCTGAAGCACTACGTGCTGCGGCTCATCAGCGATGACCGGACCTTTTACGATGTGAAGGGGCTTTACCTCAAGAGTTCGAGTCGGCCCTACGTCAACAAGAAGGGTGTCGTCTGTTTCAACATCCACAAGGTGGACCTGGGCGATCTGGAGATCAAGGAGGGTGACGAGTTCGTCATCACTGCCGAGGACGGCCGGATCATCCTGACGGTCATTTAACGTGAACCTGTTGATAATGCCATGCTCTTCGGAGGTGGCATTTTCTTCTTTTTCAATCCATCTATTTGTCTTCTGCGCAACAGATTGTCGGATTCGCAGCCTATAAATCGGTCTCGAAGATTTTCTGTCGTAATGATAAAAACATTACAGATATGACCCTTATAATAAATAGTGGATTCAAAATCGGGAAGAACGGTAATAGGTAGAATCGTACATTTGGAAGACCGGGAAGCACTAGTCGTTGGATTACAACGGGATATCCCAGCACCAGCTTGGATGTCCCCAGCTCCCCTGGTTTTCAATATACGATTTCAGCCTGTTAAAACGAGATTACAACTTCAAAGGAGGTTTGCTCATGAAAGTTGAGCCGATCATCAACATGAAGGACATCAAGAGCATCAAAAAGCTCCTGGTGGATCAACCGCGAAATCGGCTCCTGTTCGTCATGGGGATCAACTCAGGTCTCCGTGTCCAGGACATCCTTTCCCTCAAGGTTTCAGACGTCAAAGATAGCAAGATCGGCGACCGCGTCTGCCTCAAGGAAAAGAAAACCGGCAAGGAAAACGTCTTCATCATGAACAAGGAGATCAAGACCGCTCTCGACGAGCATCTTGCCACTTCGGAGCTGGAGGATCACCACTTCCTGTTCAAAAGCAGGAAAGGGAAGAATTATCCGCTGACCACCTACGCCGTGACCATGATGGTCCAACGGTGGTGCGACGCGATCAACCTGTCAGGCAACTACGGGGCGCACACTCTTCGGAAAACCTGGTGCTACCACCAGAGGAAGACCTTCGGGGTTTCCTGGGAAATCCTGGCCAAAAGGCTGAACCACAGTACCCCTTCGATAACGAGGAGGTACATCGGGGTTCAAATGGAAGAGGTTGAGGAAATCCTGCTTCATACGATTTAGCTTCTTCACAGAAAGGGCGCTCTGCCCTTTCTTTCAGATTCACCAACAGCATCTGGCAACTCGAATCGAACAGTTCCCGCAACTGGTGTCGATTCTCGCAGTTCGTTTCACATCACACATTTCAAATTGCACGTGGAGGTGCTTATGAGCGTTTACCAACGAAGTGAACGGTGGATGGTCTATTACCATGACGACCTCGGAAAGCGTCATGACAAGTCTTTTGGACGCGGTGAGCTTGGAAAAGCCAAGGCCGAAGCCTTCGAAAAGGCGGTCCAGGAGGCCAATGAAAAATTGCTGCCGATTCCTGACCCGGAAACGGTGACGGTAGGAATCCGGGTAGCTGCCAAAGCCGCCGGGGCGAAGACAGAAACCACGGTTCCACCTGCCAACCAGGTCATCGAAAAGGAGCCGTCCGGCATCACCCTGTCCGAGCTTGGGAAGAAATACCTGGATCACATGCGAGCATCCGGTCGCACCGAGAAGCACATTCGCAATGTGGAGAGGTTGCTCGACAACCAGTTTGTCCCGGTCATCGGTGACAAGTCCGTCGACGCCCTGACCTACCAGGGGGACATGGTCCCATTCATCCTGCACTTCAAGGGTGTCAGCGCGAGCACTGGCAAAACGCGGTCCCAGTACACGGTCAACAAGTACTGCGACTACCTGAGCTTCATCTTCAACTTCGGCATGGAGAACGGTTTCACCAGGGTCAACCCGCTGAAGAACTGGAAAAAGCCCAAGGTCCAGCCCTGGGATTTGCGCCTGACCCTGGACGACGCCAGGAAGATCATGGAGCACGCCGAACCCCATCTCAAATGGGCCATGGAGGTCTGCTTCAATCTGGGAACTCGTCCTGGGGAGTCCGAACTCCTGTCCCTCAGGTGGGATGATGTCGACTTCGCTGCCGGTACCGTCAGGATCTATGCGAGCAAGACCAAGACCTATCGGACGGTCCCGATCAACCCTGAGTTTCTCAAGCGCATGGAGATCGAAAAGGCGGAATCAGTGTCCGGGTATGTCATCGAGTACATGGGGCGGGGGCTGACGACAATTCGGAAGTCCTTCAAGAATGCCTGTCAGCGGGCTGGGATCACCTATCCGACCAGGATGTACGACCTGCGGCACCTGTTTGCGACCACCTTGCTCAACAAAGGGGCAGACCTGGCCGCCGTGTCGAAAATGATGGGGCATTCGACCGTCAAACTGACTGCCGATACCTACTACCACTATATGGAGGGCGAAAAGGAAAGAGCTGTCCGGCTGCTGCCGGGTTTAGCGGTTGCGTAAGAGGCGAAGGCGGGATTCCTGAGCAGAGGTTTTCCGCCTTCTTTGTTTGAATAACAATCAACATTATGTAAACAAACGGAGAACTATTATGGAAAAGCTTATCACAAAACAATGCTTAATCTGTAAAAAAGACTTTTCAGTACATCGTGATGAAAAATGGAAATTTCTCTGTCCAGATCATACCAAGGAATTCTATATACCCCTGAGAAAGCATCACACTTTTCCAACTGTTTACAACATCATCGATACCGCAGTCTTTTTTGACGACATCAAAACACTCCGAGAAATAATCAAGGAACGAGAGGCAGCTATTATGAAATTTAAAGAAGAAATTAGAAGTCTGATTAATTCTGGTTCATTTATGAAAAAGATGTGATATCAAGCAATAAAGTTATAACCTGAGCTTAAGATCGAACTGGGAAAGGGCGAGATTCCTGTAGCCGAGGTCTCTCGCCTTCATTGTTTGTCAAGACAATAAATCAACAAAGGAAGGAGAGAATATGGCCAATCATATATGTAAAATATGCAATGAAAAGCCAACAAAGTATGGATTTCTAATGTGCTACGATTGCTATAACAAGCATTACGTGCCACGAAAAGATGACTTTGCGAGCATACGGGATGCAGTTGCAATCATCGTAGCCCAACTCAAGAAAGAGCGCGATGATTTTTGGGACGAATTATTAAATGGATAAATAAAAATCAAGGACAAGAACATGAACGACACAATCAAAAAGAAATGTCTGCTCTGCGACGAGGAGTTTTCAGTACCGCGTGATCAACCTTGGAAATTCCTCTGTCCTACCCATACCCAAGAATTCTATATCCCACTCCGAAGGAACCATTCGTTCCAAAGCGCGTTACAACTCATTGAACTCGCCATTCTTCTCGATGATATTGAAATGCTTCGGAATAACTTCAAGAAGAAGCTGGCGGAAAAGCCGAAGGTGAGCGACGGGTTCAGAAGTGTCGTCGGGACCGCCGGGTGGCAGAAGCTGAAGGAGACAGCGGCGGTGGAGTAGGTGGGGAAGGTGGACCTCCTGAGAAGGGGGTTCGCCTTTTTATCGACGCAGGGTAAACAAGTGTACGCCATATTCCCAAACGAGAAGATAATTATATTCATTATGTGCTATAAGAACAAGGCTACGACCGCTAAATATCATCTCGTCAGGCCTCAAAACAAAGCCAGCACGAATCTCCACGCTTGTTGCCATAAAATAAATTCAAAACATCATAAATACTAGCAATAAATTATACAAATAAATTTTACAAAAAACATTCATATCTTGGCGGGTTGATCATAGCTCGACAAATGTTGATCGAGAGACCATATATAGACGCGTCGACTTGGGTTTTGGCGGCATAATCGTCTCCAGTCATGAATAATGGAAAGGTCTCCCAACCCCAAACCTTGCATAGCTACATCAGGAAAATCTGTAAGCCACTGGATAAGTTCTTCTGTATTCAGAAAAGAAATAGGCTTAAATGGCGTTTCACCATTAAGTGCTTTTTTCACATGGTCAACGAAAAGACCAGCACATTTCCGCCTCAAATTACCATCGCCATTTTTTGAAATATGATTTCCAGTTTCAAGAATAGTAGCCATTGGTAAAAAAATATCTTCAGTGTCTATAATTTTTTGTTCTAGGCATGAAAGTATTTCATCATGCTTATTTGACATTGAAGGTATGTTTAATATTTCGACAAAAACAGAAGTATCAAGTAGGCATAAGGCACTCATTGCCCTGCGCTCTCTTTTTTCAGTTGATCCAACCAACTAATCGCCTTTTTAAGGCGTTCAGTAGGAGTTGTACTATCTTTTAAATAACGTTCAATGATGCGCTTTGTCATCAATTGTCCCAATGGCCCTTGGGCAACAAGCTCAGGGAAACGATCCATATCAGCCAATTTAATCATTCGACTATCACCATCTTTTGGATCGCGATAGCAACATATTACATCACCCAATGTTTCGTCGGGAAGGGCGTCAAGAAGTGCTGGGTTATGCGAAGTTAATAGAACGTGAATTTGTCGCTCAGAAGCGATAGCTTGAATCTGCTTGATTAGGTCCTCTGCCCGGCTAGGATGAACACCGTTGTCAACTTCTTCAATAATAACAAGGGCACCGTTTTGTGCATTAAAAAGTGCAGCACCTATCGAAAGAACACGCAAAGTTCCGTCGGATAAAAGTGGGGCATCAACGGTACGTTCTTGCTGGCCAAAAGATTCGACAAGACGGACCATAACATCATTCCGATCTGTTTGAATAAATTTAATGTCGACAATATCTTGTTCTGGCAATGATCGTACAAACCCAAGTAGCTTATTTTTTGAATCATCTCCCTCAGAACAAATTTTGAACAAAACGCTTGAGAGGTTAGAGCCGTCTTCTTTGAGCTCATCATCTTTGGCGTAAGGATATCCACGCATCGAATCTGGACGTGGATCTAAAAAAATAATATTTCGTAATGCATCACGAAATGCCTTTGAAACAGCAGGGATTATGCGCTGAGAGTCTTCATGGTTCTTATCGAATCGGCTAGGTGTTTCGAGTTGATAAAAGATAGCCTGTCGGTTTGAACACGGTATATGAGGTTTGTTCTTGCCCCGTTTGAAGTTGTTATACATTACATCGACTCCATCTGTGTGATGGCTTGGCGTTCCTTCAATTTTATAAAGAGGCAAATTTTCAGAGTTGTTTGTTATGGATTCGCCAGAAATAATCAGTTGGTCGCCAAACAAGCCTATTTCGACATTCAGATCGTTCCAATTCCCAGGAGCATCAATATGGCATCCCAATGTTAAACTTTGTTGAGCATCGTAAAACAGATCGACAGACCTACCACGAATGAGCGTATCGCCCCCCTGGATCATCCGTTCGATATCATCTAAGCGACTTCCTTTTGCGAGCAAACAAAAGAGTCTTATCGCTTCGAGAGCGTTGCTTTTACCGGAGGCGTTAGAGCCTATCATAAAGGTCATCGTCGTCAGAGGTATACTCGCAAATTTATAGCTTTTGAAATTTTTAATTAAAATTGAAGCAATCATATACTCCCCTCCACAAAAAACAGATAGTCAACCCGTTTTCCATAAATCAGCAAAAAAAAAGAAAGTGTCAACTCTAATCGCAGCCACCGCCACAGGCACGCCAACGGCTGACCAAAGCCGCGCCAAAGTCCGATTCTCAGCACGACAAATAGAAGAAGACCCCGTTGGCACTTCGCCAACAGGATCAATTTGTGATAGGGGCTTTTGGAAGGATTTTAGGGGGTTAAATCACGCTTGTGGTGTGTCAAGCAAGCGCTCTCCCCCTGAGCTACGGTCCTATAAACAGAATCAGGGAACAGGCTAAATGCCCCAAACTCGTCCCGAAGTCAACCCCAAATCTTTCGTT